>LULW01000056.1_pt1 | contig 29578 bp, 30 predicted proteins | sample 729531 | NCBI WGS metagenome assembly LULW01 (sample SAMN03860279, study PRJNA289734) | marine metagenome | biome: seawater column; feature: ocean; material: water; isolation source: Red Sea water column Station 108 - depth 10m | place: Saudi Arabia: Red Sea | collected 2011-10-15 | depth 10 m | reverse complement strand
GGAAAAGGACAGGTCAAAATAATACTTTTAAAAGATCTCAATTTTCCATCAGCAAATGATAAATGCCAAAGTTTGTTTTTATAATGAATTTTTTTTAATTCACTTTGATAGTTACAATTGATTTTTTTTAATAAGTACTTGCTAATATCATTGTTTCCATTTTTACCTATAATTTTCAGATGTTTTTTATTTTCTTTTTTTTTGGAGTTAAGAAAAATGTGTTTACCACCCCAAACCTTTAAAATTCTTTTTTTAATTAAATCTTTGGTAAATTTTTTAAATTCTGGGGTTTTTGGCGAAAAGTATTGAGTGCCATGATCAAAGCCTATATTACCTTTCATTCTTTTGAAAGATGCACGTCCTCCTGGACCTCTCGCTTTATCAAATAGGATTACTGAATTTTTTTTATTAAGAAGATTCGCAATTGTAGCTCCGGAAATACCTGAGCCGATTACGCAAAATTCACTCATTTACCAGCAACAACCATTCCCTCAATCATCATGGTTGGTGAATTGGTTGAATATTTAAACTCTAAATCATTTGCGAGAGTAATATTCTTAAACATGTCTTTAAAATTACCTGCAATAGTAATTTCATTTATAGGATACTTAAACTCTCCGTTTTCCACTAAAAAACCTGTTGCACCTACAGAATAATCACCAGTTACAATATTACTTCCGTGTCCTATAGTTTCTGTAATATAGAGACTTTTTGATTTTGAATTCAATAAATCTTTAAAACTAATATTTCCATTTTCAAAATAAAGATTGCTTGTCCCTCCACATCTTCCATTTGATTTAAGGTTTAATTTTTTTCCATTGTAAGTATCAATCAAATAATGTTTTAAAATTCCTTGGTCTACTAATTTAAGAGTATCAGTTTTAACCCCCTCGCTATCAAAATTTCTTGAGCCTAAACCTTTGAGTATATCCGGTTTATCTAAGACATTAATTTTATCAGAAAAAATTTTTTGGTTAACTTTATCTTTTAAAAAAGAGGTTCCTCTTGATATCGCTGATGATGAAATCGCACTTGCAAAAGTACTTAGTATTCCCTTAGCAATTCTTTTGTCAAAAATTATAGCAATTTTTTCACTACCTATTTTTTTGGGGCTTAATTTTCTAATTGTTTGATCAGCAGCTTGTTTACCTAATTCTCCTGCGTCATCCAAGTCTTTCAGAAAACATTTACTAGAATATTCATAATCTCTCTCCATACTTTTTTCATCTTTGGCAACTGTGACGCTCGAAGCTGTAAACGAAGATGTTTTGTAGCCAGCACAAAAACCTTCACTATTGGCTAAAATAAAATTTGATTTATTTTGAGTAAAACTAGATTCTGTATTAACAATCTTTTTATCATTGGAAGCAGCAGATTCTAATTTTTTCAAATAATCTATTTTTTGATCGTTTTCTATATGGGTATCGTCATAAAGATCTAAATCCTTAACTTCTTTGGCCAATAAATCTTTATCTGGTAATGAATTAAATTCATCTTCAGGAGTATTTTTTGTTGTCTCAACACATTTTTCAATCAAAATGTTTAAATTATCATCAAGTAAATTAGAAGAAGATATTGATGACTTTTTTTTTCCAATGTAAGTGGTAATGCTTATTCCAAGATCATCTGATCTATTAGACTCGTCTAGTTTTTTATTTCTAAAATTAACAGTTTCAGATACAGAGTTATTAACAATCACACTGGACTCGGTTGCGCCTAATTTCTTAGCTAAACCTAAACAATATGATGCTTTTTTTTCTAAAAATTCTTGATCTTTGACCATTTAAAGTTTTGTGCCACCAACAGTCATCTTATTAATTAGTATAGATGGTTGAGCAACGCCTACGGGAACACCTTGGCCAGCTTTTCCACATGTTCCAATACCAGGATCCATCATCATGTCATTCCCAACCATAGAAACTTCTTTTAAAATTGAAGGGCCATCTCCAATAAGTGTCGCGCCTTTAATTGGAGATCCAATTTTACCATTAACAATCTCATAAGCTTCAGTACAATTGAATACAAATTTTCCAGAGGTAATATCAACCTGTCCGCCACCAAAACTCACAGCAAAAATACCTTTGTCGACAGCTTTAATCATCTCATCTTGAGTCTGATTACCACTCAGCATCATCGTATTTCTCATTCTTGGAAGAACAATATGTCTATAGTTTTCTCTTCTTCCACTACCAGTAGATTTGGTTTTCATTAAACGAGCGTTTAGACGATCTTGCATAAAATTTTTTAAAATCCCATTCTCAATTAAAACAGTTTTTTCTGTCGGGGTTCCCTCATCATCAATCGTAAGACTACCTCTTCTGTTATCAATAGTGCCATCATCAACAATTGTAACTCCCTCACTTGCAACTTTTTGGCCCATTAAATTATGAAAAGCTGAGGTTTTTTTTCTGTTAAAATCCCCTTCTAAACCATGACCAACAGCCTCATGAATTAATATTGCTGGCCAACCAGGTCCTAGCACAACTTTCATTTCACCAGCTGGTGCAGGTTTACTCTCTAAATTTACCGAAGCTATTCTCAAAGCCTCATCACAAACACTTTTCCAGTTATCATCTTTTAAATAAGAGTCATAAGATTGTCTTCCCCCAACACCATACACACCCGTCTCTTTTCTCCCATTTTTCTCAAGCATAACGGATACATTGAATCTTATTAAAGGACGAACATCAGTTAAAGTTTCTCCACCAGATCTAATTATTTCAACCGATTTTTGTTCTCCCAAAAAATTAGCAGTAACTTGTTTAATGTTGTCATCTTTTGAACGCAAATAATTATTTACTTCATTAAGTATTTTAATTTTTTCATTAAGAGATTTTTGTTCAATTGGGTTGATGTTTTCATAATATTTCTTATTAGATTTAGGAATTTCATGATTATAGGTACCTTTGACAGATTTAAGTGTCGATTTTAAATTTTCTGAAGATTGCTTTAAGGAGTTTTTTGAAATTTCGTTAGAGTGAGAATAAGCAACTACTTCATCGGAGATAGCTCTAAACCCAAATCCTAAATCTGAATTATAACTAGAATTTTTTATCTTATTATCATCTAGTAAAATTGACTCAGATTTAGAATTTTCTAAGTACAACTCACCATCATCACATTTTTGAAGAGTATCCGAAATAATATTTTCAGCCTCACTTCTTGATAGGTCAGATTTTTCAAAGAAATTACTCATAGAAGACATTAAATAGATTGTTTCAAAGATTTTTCAACTAGAGTATTTTACGCATGTACATATATGGGACAAATTAGTAATAAAACATCTAATTATGAAAGTTTATTTTAATAATTCTTGTAAAATTTGTAAGGCAGAAATTGATCTCTATAAGAAAGAGGAAATAGAGGAAATTGATTGGGTTGATATTACAGATAATGAATTAGCTGAACAAGAAACCTCAAAAGATAGTAAACAACTTTTAAGAAGACTGCATGTCAAAGATGGTGAAAAAGTTATTGGAGGTGCAGAAGCTTTTTTATTATTATGGAAAAAAATGCCAAAATATAAATTTCTTTATAAATTTTTTAAATTACCAATCATCTTCAATATATTTACAATTATATATGAGATAGTGGCTTTTTTTCTTTACTTAAAAAATAAAAAGCAACTTAAAAAATCTAACTTGTAAAAAATAATAAAAATTTACTTAATAGAGACATAGAAGATACAAACATCACTAAGACTATTGAGTACATTAATAAAATAATTTTATTCTTTTTTCTTCTTAATCTAACAAAGTCCTTATCATCCAAATCAGAGATATCTCTCTCACCGACTACTGGATAATCATACGTAAACCGCCATGTACTATCACCAAGTCTTGGGTCCAAATTATTAAAATATGTGATCCACGCAATAATGTATCTGAAAATTAAATATAAAATTATTAGAAAGGCAGATCCTAAAATCATTACAGATAATACCTAATTTAATATAAATGTTTAATTATTATTTTTGGCTCTTTTCCTTGCAATGAGTTGCGTTAAAGAGTCTACCATTGTATCTGAAGCTTTGAAGATATCTACATTTCTAAACTCATGTGAAAGATTTTTTTCAGGATTAGTTTTATCTTCAATAACAATTCCTTCATCTGGAGAATTATTTTTAATATAAATTAATAATAACCAGTCATCATCTTGTGACTCATCCCATTTAATAAAAACTTCACCTGTTTCAAATCTTCTGTCTATACAACGAAAAATAGACATGTCGCGGGTGATATGTCTTTTATTTAACTGAAATACTAGGCTACTTGCACTTCTGTAAAAACTTTCTAATGCAAATTCAATTTTTTGTCTTGCTAAAGTATATTCTTTTTCTTTTTCTAATAAGGTTTCTCTATCTTCATCACCTTGAAGTTTAACCCCTAATGCTTCAACCCTTTCTTTAATTTTTTGATCTCGAAGTAATCGATATTTTTCCTTAAGTTTATCAATTCTTTCTTGTAAACCTGCATAGTCTTCTCTTTTTTCTTTTAAAGAAATTTTCTCAAGTTTTTCTAGTTCCTTGACTTCTCTAATTCTGAATTTTTCAATTTGTTTATCTAGTCTTAATTGTTTTAAAAACTGTTTTTGTTTTTCAGCTTGCTCAATTCTCAAAAGTGCTTGCTCTTTTCTTAGGAATAATTTTATATCTTTTACTCGTTGTTTTTCTAATCTAGCTTCTTCTTTAAGTGTTTGTTCTTTTAGTTTAACCCTGAGAGCTTGTTCTTCCTCTTTTTGTTTAGCCAACTCAATTTTTTCTGCCCTCTCTCTTTCAATTTTTTCTATCTTAATTCTTCTTTTTTCATCACGTTTTAAAACTTTATAACTTGAAATTGTCTCTGAAATTTTGTCAAAAAAACCTTGAATATGTTTTTCTAAACTAAAATTAAATTTAAAATTGAATTGAGGTTTTAGGGATAGCTGTAATTTAACTAATTTTAAAACTATACTTTCGTTTTGGGTTTTTTTAATTTGTTTTAAATGATTAGTTTTTTTTAATTTTTTAAACTTCTTTTTCCTTTTTTTGATAACTCTTTTTTTTTTAAATCTTTTAACAACCCTTTTAGTTTTTTTAACTTTTTTTCGAAACTTATAGGATTTGACTTTTTTTAATACTTTTCTTTTTTTTTTTGATTTTTTTTGTTTTTTTTTCATTTCTGAGAAGAAATGATTCTATCAATAATTTATTGATAAATATAGTCTCTAGTCACAGGGGTTGATCTATAATTTTTAGTGAGTTGAAATTGATAAACAACTTGATCACCCCACTTAAATGCCATTTCACAACCAGCGAGATAAAACTCCCACATTCTAAAAAATTTTTCATCGAACATTTGGATTATTTTATCTTTATTTTTTAAACAGTTTTCTTTCCAGTGTCTTAAAGTATGAGCATAATGAAGTCTTAAAACTTCAATGTCGGTTACAATTAAGCCAGCTTTTTCAATAGGATTCGTTACTTCACTTAAGCTTGGGGTATAACCACCAGGAAAAATATATTTTGTAATCCAAGGATGAGGATCTCTTGGTGGGTTAACAGACCCAATAGTGTGAATTAACGAAACACCATCATCTTTCAACAATTTTTCAATTTGTTTAAAAAACTTTTTATAAAATTTCCTTCCAACATGTTCAAACATGCCAACACTCACTATTCTATCAAATTTCTCATCCAGCTCTCTATAATCCATCAGTTTAAATTTTACTTGGTTCTGTAAATTCATTTCTTTTGCTTTTTGATTACAATAGTTTAGTTGATTTTCTGATAGGGTTATTCCTGTAACTTCACACTTAGCATTTTTAGCAATATCAATTGCTAACGATCCCCAGCCACATCCTATGTCTAAAACTTTTTGGTCAGGTTTAATATTTAATTTTTTAATTATATGTTGAATCTTATTATTCTGTGCAGTTTCAAGACTATCATTTTCATTTTTAAAATAAGCACATGAATATTGTCTTTTAGGATCTAAAAACAAATCATAGAGATCATCTTTGATATCATAATGATGTGAAACATTCATTTTAGATTTTTTGATAAAGTTAAAATTGGTAAGATATCGGTAAGACCCCCTTAGTTTATTTAAAAGATAACTAAAAATGTTTAACTCGTTTCTTCCAATATTCATCAATGCTAGATCTAAAAAATCTGTAAGAGATCCATTTTCGATAACAATATCTCCATTTGTATATGCCTCCCCAAAGTAAAGATCTGGATGGAATAGTAATTTATAATGAAGTTTCTTATTTAGAATTTTTAATTTAATAGGATCGTCAGTTGGTTGGCCAATGACATAATCCTTGGAGTCAGCGTCGGTCAGGATAAACCCTCCTTTTTTAAATACTTTATTAAGAAATCTTGCTAAATACATCTCAAGCTGCCAATTGTGATTTTGTTTCAAAATTTAAATCTTTTAAACTCTGCAAAAGATTTCTCTCATCAGTTTCGTTAAGTAAACTTAAAGGTGGTAATAGATTTCCATAAATTTTGTTCTCTTTTGAAAACAAAGTATGAAGAGCTGAAATTAAATTATATTTTTCAAAAGTATTTCTGACATTAACTAATTTTTGGTTTAAAGAATGATCTTTCTTTTCTTTAAAATCATCGTAAACTTTTCGAGCTAATTGAGATGTAGCATTGCAAGTTGCAGTAATAATTCCTGAACAACCATTTTCTAATCCTTTAAGCAATTTTGACTCTGAACCTGGCATAACTGAAAAATTTTCCAACTTTAGCTTTTCAAATAAATTGTAAGAACTATCCTTCACACCTACAATTTGATCAGGAAATTTGTGAACCAATTTTTCCACACATTCAATACTAAATTTATATCCACACAATTTTTCAAAATTATAAAGTATAATTTTAGACTCTGGTACTGCATCAATGATTTTTGTGTAAAAGTTTATTACATCCTTGTCTTGATATTTATAATAAGCTGGTGGCATGATTAAAAATTTTTTAAAGTTTAGAGAAACTGAAATTTTCATTAAATTAATTGTTTCATTTAAAGAATTTAATCCTGTTCCGATTAAATGTTTTTCTTTGTATTTACTTTCTGAAAGGTGATTTAGTAATTTAATCTTTTCAACGATAGGAATTAATTGCGCTTGGCCAGTGCTTCCAAATATTGCAGTGCCATGACAACCTTGGTCAATTAAATTTTCTGCATGTGATATAGTTTTTTCAATATTTAAGCTCAAATCAGAGTTCAGAACTGACATCGAAGCTGCATATATCCCACTTATTTTTGTCATAATAAAAATTTATATAAAATATAAATATTAGTAAAGTTTATAAATCGAATATGAAAATACTAGCTGTCCAAAATAGAATGGGTATTGGCGATACAGTAATCTTTTTACCCTTTATTAAGGCAATATCAAAAAAATACAATTCACCAGTAAGTCTCCTGGTAAGAGAAAATTCGAAAGCGACAGAGTTCTTACATCAAACTAATTACATTAATAAAATTCTTATCTTAGAAAGAGATAAAAAATTAAGTAATAAACATGGTGGTTTTTTTGGAACTTTAAATTTAATGAAAGAATTAAAAAAACAAAGTTTTGATAAAATTTTCATTTTTAATTCTTCTCTTAGATTTAATATAATAGCAAAATTATCAGGAATAACTGAAATTTATCAGTATCCATTATTTAGTAAAACTGACCAGCACATTATCAATACGCCAAAAAAATTTTTAAAAGATAAATTAAATATTAAAGAAATTGAAGATCCTGAAATACATATTGATGATGAAACTATTTCAAAATCAGTTGAAAAATTTAACATTGATAGAAATAAAATTAATATACTCTTAGGAATTGGTGGCTCAGGCCCAACGAAAAGAGTTCCCTCAAGAATATTTATTAATTTTATGGAAAAAATTTCAAAAATTAAAAAATGTAAGTTTTATCTTGCCACCGGTAAAAATAGTGATGAGCAAATTATTCTTAATGAAATACTTCAGTCTAAATTTAAAGACACATGTTTACCTTTAGATGATTTATCGATTAAAGAAATTTTGCCGATCATAAAAAACTGCAATCTGTCTATTTGTAATGACTCAAGTTTTAGTCACTTATCTGCGGCATTGGGGACTAAAACGATAACTTTGATGGTTGATACTCCAATTATTTACGGAAATTATAATACTAAAATGTTCCCTGTAATTCCAGATGGTGAGGAAACTGTCAAGCATCATACCTCTGGAAAAGATAGAATAAATCCACAGAAAATATTTGATAAAGCTTTAGAGATTCTAAATTAAGAAATATCGTTCAAAACTATATCTTTTGCTTCATTTACTATTGAGGACAACCTAGCTGTCTCTGGTGAAATATCCGGATGGATTTTTTTTTGTATTTTAACATAAGCTTTATTTACATCTTCTTTTGTAATTTTTTTATTCACATCTAAATTTAATATTTTATATGCTTCAGTTACTGAAATTGAAGATGAGTTATTTAGGTTCGATTGATTAAAAGAAAATCTTCCTGATCTTCTCAATGTTTGAATTAATCTATAAAGCGATATTAATTGAAAAATAGATAGACCTTTTAATTTTAATAATGCAAGACTAGCTAATGTAAAAGGCAACGTTAATAAAAAACGCCCACCGATGGCAAATAAAATTGCTAATACAATAAATCCAAGTATTAATAAAATCCTTAGACCTTTTGATATTTTTTTTGAGGAAATCTTAGTTATAAATTTCAATAGAAAGTATAAAATAGTCAAAATGACTAATGTATAAATTATGATATTCATATAGTTCTTCTTTTTTATGAAGGTACCACAACTTAGAAAAAAACTGGAAATAAAATCTTGTCACAACACAAGTTGGGAAGATAATTACAGCTGGATACATCAAAAAGATATTCTTGAAGTCTTAAAAGACAAAAATAAATTAAATCCAGAAGTAAAAAAATACTTAATTGAAGAAAACAATCATACTGACTATCATCTTAAAGATACTAAAAACTTACAGAAAAAACTCTTTGATGAAATAAAGGGAAGAATAAAATTAGATGATGAGTCTCTTCCTTTTAGAGATCACACTTATGATTATTGGACAAAAACCACAACCGAAGGAAATTATTCTATCAAACTCCGTAAAAAAATTAATACAGATAATGTTGAAGAAATTTGGAACGGAGATAAAGAAAAAGAAAAATTAGGCGTTGAATATTTTGGAGTGGGAGATTTAGAGGTAAGCCATAACGATAAGCTACTTGCATATTCTCTGGATACCAAAGGATCAGAGTATTACAAAATCTTCATAAGAGATATTTCAACAAATAAGTTGGTCACAAAAGAAATAATGGATACATCTGGCAGTATTACTTTTAGTCTAGACGATAAATATATTTTTTACTCAAAATTAGATGAAAATCATCGTGCCCGAAAAATATATAGACATAAAATTGGAGACCATTTAAGTGAGGATTATTTGGTTTTTGAAGAAAAAAGTGAAGCTTTTACAGTTGGAATAAGCTTAACCTCTGATGAAAAATATTATCTAATAACAACTTCTGATCACAACACATCAGAGCAATACTACTTTGGTGTTGATGAAATAACTCCAAAACCAAAATTAATCATTAAAAGACAAAGAGGAATTTTATACTCTATAAATTCTTGGGCTAACAATTTTTACAATCATACAAATAATGATGCTGAAGATTTTAAGATTGATATCTCTTCAAGCTTAGAGAACCAAAGTTGGAAACCTTTTGTGCCTTCAAAAAATGAGGTTTTAATTGGTGGTTGTGTGTTTTTAAAAAATTGGATAATTCGATCAGAAACTTCCGATGCATTAGATAAGTTATTCATAAGAAATATATCAACAAATTTTGAGGAAGAATTAATTTTTTCAGATGAAAAAGTATACGTACCAAATATTTCTCTTAAACAAAAAGATCGAAACACAGACGAAATTTACCTTGGATATTCATCGCCGAAAACTCCTTCAAGAGTTTATTCATATAATCTTTCAGATAAATCTAAAAAATTAGTAAAAGAACAAGAAATTCCATCAGGCCATAATTCAGAAGATTATATTGTAGAGAGAATTGAATATAAATCTCATGATGGAAGAATGGTTCCTTTAACAATAACAAGACATAAGAAAACTAAGATTGATGGAACTGCAAATGTCTTATTGTACGGTTATGGTTCATACGGAAATTCAATGAGCCCTAGTTTTTCATCTACACGTTTGAGTTTGATCAACAGAGATATCATCTGGGCTACAGCCCATATTAGAGGTGGAATGGAAAAAGGTATGAAATGGTGGAAAGAAGGAAAATTAACAAACAAAAAAAATACTTTTGAGGATTACATTTATGCAGCTAAATATTTAATTGAAAAGAAATACTCTTCTGCTGGTAAGATCATTGGTATGGGTGGATCTGCAGGTGGATTATTAATGGGAGCAGTGGTAAACCAATCTCCAAAATTATTTTTAGGGATTATAATGGCGGTTCCATTTGTTGACTCTTTAACTACTAACCTTGATCACTCTCTACCATTAACAGTTGGTGAATTTGATGAGTTTGGTAATGCCAAAGATAATAAAGATCACTTTGATTATATATTTTCTTATGCTCCTTATAATAATATAAAAAAAATGGACTACCCTCATATGTTAATTACCACTAGTTTAAGTGACAATAGAGTATTGTTTGATGAGCCTGCTAAATTTACTGCCAAGCTAAGAGACTTAAAAACAGATAATAATTTATTACTTTTAAAAACAGAAATGGATGCAGGTCATGGTGGAAAATCAGGTAGAGATGGCGCTATAGAAGAAATAGCTTTAGACTATGCTTTTGCACTAAAAATTTCAAAAAAAATTTAATTTCTCAATCTTGAAAAAACTTAAATCGTTCCTACATAATTTGTGTAGGTCGCCTAATGGGGCTTATAAATAAACTTGCTTAACAAAGGAGGATATATGACAAGTAAGGATCTATCTATATTTAACTCATTAAGACCATTCTCGATTGGGTTCGACGATATGTTTGATCAATTTGAGAATATGTTGGGAAATGGTGCAATGACAATGCAATCCAATTACCCACCATACAACATCAGAAAGACTGGTAAAGATAACTACGCTATTGAAGTTGCTTTAGCAGGTTTCAACAAAAAAGATGTTGAGGTTGAGTTCGAAGATAATTTATTAACTGTAAGAACAAAACAAGTTGATAAATCTGAGGATAAAAATGCTGATGGAGAGATCATTCATAAGGGAATATCTCAAAGACAATTTGCTAGATCATTTACAATTGCTGATGACGTTAAAGTAAATGGTGCCGAGCTCAAAGATGGTCTTTTAACAATATCTTGCGAAAGAATTGTACCAGAGCATAAGAAGAAAAAACTAATCGAAATTAGATAAGTTAAAGCCTTGCTTGCGGGGCAACTAGCTCCGCAAGTAAACTAAAAACATCCTTTTGATGAAAATCCAATTACCACTGAGTTAGTGTCTACCTCAAATTTTCTTTCACAAGAAATACCATATTTTTTTGTTTTATATACAAGAACTTGATTTCCTTTTTCGTTCTTAAAATCTTCATCAGGATTTCCTAGATCAATTTTAAGTTCACTGGATAATTGACCTATGTATTTACCCAATCTTTTATTTTCTTGCTCAACAATTTTGTCAGTTTTTTCTTGTACGGTCTGGCATGCAGTGACCATTAAGAAGAAACTAAGTAACAACACGATTAATTTAAAATTTCTCATTTTCATATTCTAGCTTCTAAATATGACCAAAATATAAACTTCTTAGTTGAATTATGTTGATAAAATTAGATTTAGCTAAGTATTTGTCAAAAGAATCATCTATTTAGTCAGGATAGGAGGAATAATGTTAGACAAATATTTTGAGTACAAAAAACACAAAACAGATTTTAAAACAGAAGTAATAGCCGGAACTACTACTTTTTTAACCATGGCTTATATCATGTTTTTAAATCCGTTTATTTTATCAGGTGAATTTGCTGGACCCGAAAAAGGTTTCTTTGATTTCGGCGCAGTTTACACTGCAACTATTCTAGCAACTGCTTTGGCTTGTTTCATAATGGCATTTCATGGAAAAACTTGGCCGATTGGTCTTGCGCCAGGAATGGGGATTAATGCTTTTGTAGCTTTTGGGGTTTGTGCAGGTATGGGATATACACCGCAACAAGCTTTGGGTGCTGTATTAGTTGCTGGTGTATTATTTTTAATTATATCATTAACACCAATAAGAGCATGGCTTATCAACTCTATTCCTAAGAGTTTAAAGTTAGGAATTGGCGCAGGAATTGGTTTGTTCTTAGCAATTATCGGTCTTCAGATAATGGAAGTAGTTGTCGATAATCCTGTAACATTAGTACAGCTTGGAAATTTAAGTGATCCACTTGTTTTATTAGGATGCGCGACTTTTATTGCAATAATTGTTTTAGATAAGATGAACGTTAAAGGTAATATCATTATTGGTATTTTAGTATTTAGTATAATTGCTTGGGCTACGGGTCTTGCAAAATTTAATGGTATTGCAAGTGCTCCGCCTTCAATGACTTATCTTTTTGAATTTGATTTATCTGCAGCTATGACAGCTGGAATGTCTACAGTCATATTTACTCTATTGTTTGTTGACTTTTTTGATACTGCAGGAACTTTAACTTCAGTTGCCAATGTAGCTGGAAAAGTGGGCAAAGATGGAAAAGTTAAAGACATCAATAAAGCAATGTTATCAGATAGCGTAAGTACAGTTGCAGGAGCTGTAATGGGAACCACAACTGTAACTAGTTACGTTGAGTCTGGGGCTGGGGTAAAAGCTGGTGGAAAGACTGGAATGACCTCTTTGGTTATTGGTATATTATTTTTAGCATGTATATTTTTTGCGCCCTTAGCAACTAGTTTGCCAAAGCAAATTGATGGTGCTGCTTTACTTTTTGTTTCAGTTTTATTTATTAGAAATATTACTGACATAGAGTGGAATGATGTTTCAGAATCTGCTCCAGCAATTCTTGCGATGATCGCTATGCCTTTAACTTATAGTATCAGCAATGGTATTGCTCTAGCTTTCGTATCATATGCTTTAATCAAGATATTCACTGGTAAATTTGCAACTACTTCACCAGCTATTTGGGTAATAGCAATTTTGAGTGTTGTAAGTTTTGCAGTTGCTTAAATATTAATTGAACAGGGCTAGTATAAACTAGCCCTGTTTATTTTTTTTCACAATCTCCTCAATAGACAATTCTTCATAATGTTCTGTAGGTTGAACAATCCACGGATCTGAGTCTAATCTGATAGGACAAAAATCAGGTTCGAAAGTTGACGATTTCTTTTTCCATAAACAAGCAGTTTTTACTTCTTTTATATAATCTTTAGTTGGGCCATAATTTTTTAACCACTCAATGCTTTTATTAAGCGTTAAACCGGTATCGGAGAGATCATCTATTAGAAGAACCTTATTAAAATCTTTGTTATTTGCCAAAGAACTTATTTCTCTTGCAAACATCAATTGGCCCTGTTGATCCTCTAAACCTTTACCTGAATAACTTTGAATAACAATATATGCGATTGGTAATTTCAAAATTCTTGATAAAATATCAATAATAGGAGCTGCCCCTCTCATAATACCAACTAATACAGTTGGTTTATATTTTTCATGAATTTGTATTGCTAACTTTTCAACAATTTGAGTATATTCATCAAAACTGATAATTAATTTCTCTGCCATGAAATTTATTATCATAATTAAAAATAATTAAAAAGGAGAAATCATGAAGGCTTATTGGATAAGTTTGTATACTAAAGTTAATGACCAAGAAAATTTAAAAAAGTATGCAGAGACAGTAACTCCAATTATTAAAAGTTATGGTGGTTTACCTTTGGTTAGAGGTGGCAAACATACAACTTTCGATGGTGATGATTTTTTAAGAACTGTGGTTTGGGAATTTCCAAATTACGAGCAAGCTTTAAAATGTCATCAATCTAAAGAATATCAGGCTGGTTGGGATTTAGCCAAAAAGACCACTATAAGACACATGCAAATCGTTGAGGGATTTAGTACTGAATAGGCTCAGGATCTATACTTCTCCACAAATACCATGTAGCTACTGAGCAATAAGGTGAAAATCTTTTTTGAAGTAAAGACACAAATTTTTCTGGTGGAAAATATTTTTTATTATAATTTTTAGAAATCGCTCTCAAAAGCCCAATATCTTGTATAGGCCAAATGTCAGATCTATTATAAGTAAAAAGTAAAATCATTTCAGCCGACCATCTACCTATTTGTCTTAAATTAGATAAATAAACTATAGCTTCCTCATCACTCATATTCTTTATTAATTTAGGATTAAAGGATTTATTAATGATTTGTTTTGCTAAACTTTTTATTCCTAAGACTTTTTGCCTACTTAATCCACAATTTCTTAGTTGTGTTGAGGTCAATTTAGATACAGTTTTTGGATTAATTTTATTTTTACATTTTTTCTTAAATTTTAAAAAAACTGAATTTGCTGCAGCAACACTTATTTGCTGACCAATAATACTTTTGCATAATGAAAAAAAAATATCCTTTCTTGAGGTAAGAATCGTTTCATTGGGGCTTTGATAATTTTTAATTAATCTTGACATTATTTTATCCCTTTTGGATAAATATCTTTTGGCTTTATTCCAATATTTTGGAACTTTAGTCATTGATTGTTTTAGAAGTGATTATTTTTTTATTATAAATTTCTCTTCTAAAAATAATTAATGTTGAAATAATTACCAAAGAGGCTCCAAGAAGAGTTTTGATTGTTGGAACCTCACCCCAAATGAAATATCCAAAAATTATTGCAAATAAAAGAGCTAAATATTTTAAAGGAGTTACCAAAGAAACCTCTGAATATTTATATGACTGACCTAACCATAAATTTGCAACGCCTCCAAAAATGCCAACAAAAGATAATAAAATAAAATCCTGTAAATTAGGCATAACCCATCCTTGTGGAATAGTTAAAAAACTCAATAAGGTTATTGATAATGAAAAATAGAATGAAATTAACCAAACTGGTTCTGTGGTCGATAACTGTCTTATTGATATCGCTACATAAGATAGACCAAGACAAAATATTATGGGAAAAATATAATAAATGTTAAGTTCACTTATCCCTGGTTCAGTGATTACTAATATTCCTATAAAACCAACTATAACAGCTAACCATCTATAAATGCCAACTTTTTCACTTAATAAAAAAATTGAAAATATAGTTGTAAAGATTGGAGCAGCAAAAGAAATACTTACCACAGTTGCGAGAGGTAATTTTCTTAAAGCAATAAAAATTGCTACTAAAGCAATTAAACCCGACAAGCACCTTAGGGCATGCAAGCCTGGTCTTTTGGTTTGATAAAAATTGTGAAGTCTATCTCTTGGTATAATGAAAAAATAAAATAGTATTCCAAAAAACCCTCTAAAAAATAAAACCTGTCCAATCGGATAATCGACTGACCACTTGACAATTATATCCATTAGTGAAAATGCACAAACAGACATAAACATGTACAAAAATCCCAATTGATTTTTACTAAGCATACGAATAATTTGTAAATTAATTTAAATCATAATCAATGGAAATAGCAGTTTTAGCACTTGGATGTTTTTGGGGACCTGAAATCAAATTCAGCAAAATTAATGGTGTTATCAAAACTGAAGTTGGCTATTGCGGTGGTAATAGTTCACAAACCACCTATAAAGAAGTTTGTACAGGGAGTACAAATCATGCTGAAGTTGTTAAAATTGATTTTGATGAGAAAGTAATTACTTATGAAGAAATTTTAAAAATTTTTTTTGAAATTCATGACCCAACCACACTAAATTCTCAAGGACCAGATTTTGGTACACAATATAGAAGTGAAATCTTTTATTTAAATGACAATCAAAAAAAAATTGCAGAAGATGTTCTTGACCAGGTCAATAAAAAGTTATCAGGGAAAGTGGTAACAAAAATTTCCCTACTAAAAAACTATTGTATTGCTGAGGAATATCATCAAAAATATTTAGAAAAGAGATAATGTCATTAGTAGAAACTGATTGGCTCGAAAATAACAAAGACAAAGTAAAAATAATTGATTGCTCTTGGCACATGCCACAAACAAAAAGAAATGGTTTTGAAGAGTATAAAACTCAACATATCCCGGAGTCCATTTTTTTTGACCTAGATGATAATTCGGACAAAAATACAAATCTTCCACATATGTTAGTGAATAAAAATGAATGGGAAAAAATAGTCTCAAAGATGGGAATCAAAAATGAGGATATGATTATTATTTATGATAATTCTGATGTTGTTAGCTCATGTCGCTGTTGGTTTAATTTTATCTATTATGGTCATGATCCTAAACTAGTTCATGTTTTAAATGGGGGTTTAAAAAAATGGATAGAAGAAAAAAGAAAAGTAACAAATAATTTATCTAAAGTTATGAAGTCAGACTACAAAAGTTTTGAAAATCAGGAATTAGTTAAAAACAAAGATTCAATTAATCAAAATATAGAAACCCAAAATTTTAAGGTTGTTGATGCGAGAAGCAAAGAAAGATTTGAAGGGAAGGTTCCTGAGCCTAGGGAGGGATTAAAAAGTGGAAGTATTAAAAATTCTGTATGCATACCATTTGGCTCTTGTCTTAATCAGGATAGAACTTTTAGAAATAAACAAGAACTTGAAAAAATTTTTCAATCTTCCTTAAAAAACTTAAATGATAAAAATATTGTCTTTTCATGTGGATCTGGGGTAACCGCGTGTGTTTTGGCACTAGCTTATTCTTTAATAAATGATAAATATCGTCCCTGTATTTATGATGGCTCTTGGGCTGAATACGGGTTAATTTAAAAAAATGAAAAGATCGACTAAAACTATATCAATTATTTTAATATTTTTTCTAATCATTGCAGCAGTAATTATTGGTAGAACAATGATTGGAAATCATTTTAAAAAAAAATTCAGTAAAAGACCCCCTCCAGGAATAATTGTCACCGAAGTGGTAAAAAAAGAATTTGCTGAAACAATAGAGACCTTTGGTACTGCAATCTCAAAAAAATCTGAAACTTTCAAAATAAAAAAAGATGATCTTTTTGAAGATTTAAAATTGAAAGACTTTGTTAAAAAAGGAGATGTATTAATCAAGTTGAAAAGTGGAAATATTATAGCTCCATTCAGCGGAGTACTTGGTTATACTGGTCTTACAGAAGATATTCTTGTATCTAATAATATATTCATCATTACATTAGATGATAATTCAACTATTTACTCAGACATTAAAATTCCAGAGAATTATTCGGCATCTATTAAAAAAGGTCTTCCTGTTGACGTAAAATTATCTAGTTTTAAAGATAAAACTTTTTCAGGTGAAGTTGATTTTGTATCAAGCAGGATTAACGCTGATACAAGAAGTATATTATCCAGAATTAAGGTACAAAATAATGATCTCGAACTAATCTCGGGATCTCTTTTAGAAGTAAGCGTTAAATTTAATCTTAGAAACTCATTAAGTGTACCTGATACAAGTGTGATGATTGAAGGCGACAAATCCTATGTTTACAAAATAAATGGCGATAATGTTGCAAATAAAACTGAGGTTAAAACAGGTCTAAGAAGTAATAAAAACATCGAGGTAATTTCTGGATTAAGTGAAGGGGAAATAATCGTCGCGGAAGGATTAAAAAAAGTAAGACCTAGAGGAAAAATAAAACCTATTACAAAATAAATGTTTATTACTGAACTAAGCATAAAAAGACCAGCTGTTTCTTGGGTAATGTCTTTAATCTTAATTATTTTTGGTTTATTTGTCTTTTGGAAATTACCAGTTAGAGAATTACCCAATGGAATACAACCGCCTGTAGTCCAAGTCCAAGTAGATTACAAATCTGCATCAGCGTCAATAGTGGATCAAGAAGTTACTCAAGTCGTTGAAGATGTTATTGGAGGTGCTGAAGGTATAAAAAATATAGACTCAAAATCTGAGAATGGAAGAAGCACAATTAATGTAGAGTTTGATACTAGTATTGATTTAGATAATGCTGCTAACGATATAAGAGAGAGAGTTGCGAGAGTTGTAGATAATTTACCATCTGAGTCTGATCCTCCTCAAATATTAAAAAGGGCAGCTGGTTTTACTACGACTATGTGGTTGTCGTTATCATCTGCAACTTGGAGTGATCTTGAATTAGGAGACTATGCAGAAAGATATTTAGTAGATCAGTTTTCTAGTATTAAAAATGTTGGAAGAATTCTTGTTGGTGGTCTAAGAGAATTAAGTATCAGAGTTTGGATAGATCCAATTAAACTTGCTGCAAATGATTTAACTATTAAGGAAGTTGAACTTGCAATGCGTGGAGAAAATATAAGTCTTCCAGCTGGTACTCTTGAGGCAGATAACATTGACCTAACATTAAATTTAGATAAATCATACAATGACATAAATTCGATAAAACAATTACCAATCAAAAAAACAAATAATAAAGTCATTTTGTTATCTGATGTTGCTGATATTGAATTTGGACCTGTTTCAGAAAAAACACTTTTTAAAGCTCAAACAAAAGATCAGGTTAATTTAAGGACAGTGGGTATTGGTATTTATGCAAGAAGTGGAGCTTCAACAGTCGAACTTTCGAATGAAATCAAAAAAAAGATAGTAGAAGTTAAAAAATCTTTACCAAATGAATTAGATTTAAGAGTTTCATTTAATAGAGCAAACTACGTGGAGGCTGCTATTGAAGAGGTATATAAAACCCTTTTGATTGCTTTTGTATTAGTGGTACTAATAATTTATTTATTTCTTGGTAATCTTAAAGCTGTAGTCGTTCCAGCAATCGCTCTTCCAGTAAGCTTAATAGCATCTTTTTTAGGTCTTTATATTTTTGGATTATCGATAAACATATTTGTTCTTTTAAGTTTTATTTTAGCGATTGGAATAATTACTGATGACTCGGTGATTATGACTGATGCAATATATCGAAGAATTGAAAATGGAGAAACTCCACTAGTTGCTGCTTATAAAGGATCCAAACAAATTTCATTTGCAATCATAGCGACAACATTAATTTTAGTAGCTGTATTTTTACCACTAATATTTATCGAGGGAATATCAGGAACATTATTTAGAGAAACAGCAATTGCATTATCATTTTCAATAGTTGTCTCATCATTTGTTGCTCTTACTTTGTCGCCAATGCTCGCTAGTAAATTTTTAAATAAAAAGACTTCAAAGAGGATTTTGATTCAAAAATTTGAAAAAATATTTTTAGGATTTTCAAAATTCTATAGAGAGACTTTAGATGTAATTGCTCACAAAACAAAATCAGTAGGTTCTTTTATTTTATTTATAATTATTTGCTCTGTATTATTGTTTAGTTTCTCTAAAAAAGAATTATTGCCAATGGAAGATCGTGGTGCTTATTTAATTATTGGCGCAACGGATGAAGGAAGCTCTTTTGAGTACACACAAGAACAGGCACAAAAAGTCGAAGCTAGATTAATTCCACTTTTACAAGCTGAAGATAGTCCATACTCAAGATTTATTATGAGAGTACCTGGTTTTGGTAGTTCTGCAAACTCATATAATAGTTTTATCATAATTGCACTTTTAGATGACTGGAAAAATAGGAAAAAAGGACAACAAGTTGTTTTAAGAGAGGCTATTGGAAAAATTGTTACATTACCTCAAGCTCTTGCATTTCCAATATCTCCACAATCAATCAGGGTATCTAATTATAATAAGCCAGTGCAAATGGTTATTTATGGAAGTACCTATGAGGAACTTGAAGAAATTCAAAAAAGAGTAATTAGAAAATTAAGGTCTAACAAAAGTCTCTCAAGAATTGAGTCTGATTACAATCGAAATAAACCTGAAGTGAAATTAGTTATCAATAAAAATAAAGCTAAAGATTTAGGTGTTTCAACAAAAGCAATAGGAGAAACACTTGAGACTCTTTATGGTGGAAAAAAAATTACAACTTTCAATAAATTAGGTAAAGAATACCCAATTGTAGTTCAGCAATATTTATCCGATAGGAGGAATAAAGAGGGAGTTTCTAAAATATTTGTTCGTTCTGAGACAAATGGAAAACTAATCTCTTTATCAAATTTAGTTAGTTTTAAAGAGGAGGGTTCAGCAAAACAACTTGCAAGGTACAATAGACAACGAGCAGTCACGATATCTGCAAATATTAATGAAGGATACACCTTAACCGAGGCGATAAAATTCTTTGAGAATATCATGGCAGATATAGCTCCAAAAAATCAAATTACCTGGAAAGGTAAATCAGAGGAAATTAAAGAGACTAGTAATGAGTTATTTATAATTTTTGCTCTCGCATTGCTCACAGCTTACTTGGTGATGGCAGCAACATTTAACTCATTCATTCATCCATTCATTATAGTTTTAACTGTTCCTTTGGCAATTTTTGGTGGTTTAGTATTTATTTTATTTTTGAATAGTTCAGTTAATATTTTTTCTCAGATCGCTTTGATAATTCTTATTGGTATCTCGACTAAAAATAGTATTTTAATTGTTGATTATGCCAATCGAATAAGGACTACAGGAAAAAGTATTGAAATAGCTGTGAAAGAGGCTTGTGCAGTAAGATTTAGACCTATCATTATGACATCATTAAGTACAATGATCGCAATGATACCTTTAGTTATAGGGAATATTGGCCCAGGTGCAGGTGAAGGATCAAGATTAGCTGTGGGAGCAACCATCTTGGGTGGTATGATAATTTCAACTTTTTTCACATTATATGTTACTCCATCTATGTATTTAGCTTTAGCAAAAAACACCAAAAGGATTGATGTAATAGACCTGGAGTTAAAAAAAGAACTCTCTAAAAAATAATATATTTATTTTTATTTAAAGAATTACTGCAACTCAATAATTGTTTTTTATAAATATTAGATTGTTTCTCAACTTTTTTAGCTAATCCAATAACTTTTTTATTTTTTTTATAATGCTTAAAATTTCCCCAGCCCTCATGATAGGCCAAATATTGTTTAAAAGCGTCTTGTTTGGAAATTTTTAAAATTGTTTCTGATTTACTAGTATACCAACCAATGAAATCAACACTATCTTTAAATCTAGCTCTTGTTGCTAACTTATTTCCTGTTTCTTTTTTATATTGTTCCCAAGTCCCTTTTACTGCCTGAGAGTATCCAAATGAACTTGATGGGCGTTTGTAAGGGATTACTTTAAATATTTTTTGTCTAGCTGGCTTAGCTAACCAGTCAAAATCTGACTCCATTTTTATAATAGCTAATTGAATATAAATAGGAGTACCCCATTTTTGCTCTGTTTTTTTTGCATACTTGTACCAGAGATAACGCTCATTAAATATTGAACAACTATTTGCAGTATTTGATGGAATTGATGAGCATCCTGTTAAGAAAAAAATAAATAATATAACAAATTTATTTTTTAGTGATCCCATATTTATTTATAAGACTCTTAACAAAAATTACAACTATCACCCCTAATAAATTTCCAAACAGATCTGACCACTGAAAACTCCTTTCAGGAATTAATATATGAAACACTTCTAATAAAACTGAAATTACTAAAAGATAATATAAAACTTGGTTTAATTTTTCTGAATTAAAAAAAGTCAAATATCCTAAAATAGTAACTAATCCAAAAGCATAAAAATGGTTAGATGATATTATAAAATCTGATGTAATTTGTGGTTGAACTTTACAATTATCAAAAAAAACACATCCCAATAAACTCCCAGGGAATAAATATAAGATGATTAATAATAAATTAATTACATAAAAAAATATTTTAAATTTTGAAAAAAAATTTATCATTTAATTTGATAGTTTTATTTATAAATTTAATTTAAATATAATTATATGAGTTTTTTAATATTAGTGAGGCATGGACAAAGTACTTGGAATTTAGAGAAAAAATTTACTGGTTGGGTTGATGTTGATTTGACCGAAAAAGGTATTTTGGAGGCAAAAAAAGCAGGATTTTTATTGAAAAACAAAAACATCAAAATTGATTTTTATTACACTTCTCTTCAATTAAGAGCAAATAATACTCTTAAAATAATTCAACAAGAATTAGATGATAAAAAAAATTTTACTAAAGCTTGGCAATTGAATGAGAGACATTACGGAGCACTAACTGGTTTGAATAAAGTTGAAATGAGTAAAAAAATTGGCGAGGATAAAATTTATGAGTTTAGAAGATCATGGGATCTAAGACCAGATCCACTAAAAAAGGAAAGTCCATTTCATCCACTTAATATTGATACTTATAAACAAATTCCGAGAGAATTATTACCTGACACTGAGTCTTTAAAAGACACTTATGAAAGAGTTATAAATTTTTTTGAAGAACACGTGAAAGAAAATTTAAAAAAAAATAATGTTTTAATATCTGCACACGGAAACTCTATTAGGGCTCTATGTAAGAATTTATTTAATTTAGATAATAAACAAATTTCTAATTTAGAAATACCCACTGGAAACCCTATGTTGATAGAATTTAGAGAAAATTTTGCAATAGCAAAATGTGAGTATCTTGATAAGGAAAGAGCTAAAGATCTTTTAGTTTTTTGAAGACATCTAAATTTGTTAAATGATAAAATTTTTTTTTACTTTGAAAACCATTTAATTTATTTTCTTTTCGTAAATTATCCCATATTTTTGTAATAGAAAAATTTGAGACTCTATATTCTTTAAATAAACTTTTGTTCAGAATTTGACAACCAATATATATCAAATCGTTTTTTTCATTTTTTTTTATCAAATTATTTTCCAATGTGAAATCACCTAAAAAATTTTTATCAAAACTCAATTCTTTATTTGAAAGCAGGAGAACATTATTTAGTTTATTAGAAAAATAAAAATTTTGCATTTGAGTGATTTCATGAAGATAATCTTTGTGCCATAAAGTATCAGGGTTAAAAATTATAAAATCGTTATCATCTGAATTATTGATCAAATTTAATATTCCTCCACCTGAATTAAGTATCTCATTTTCCTCTTTGATTATTTGAATATTTATTGGAAACTTTTTATTTTCAATAAATTTTGAGATTTGATCACCTAAATGAAATGTGTTGATAAATATTTTTTGAACACCCAATTTCAAAGTTAAATTTATGCAGACTTCTAACATTGTTTTATCATTTAATTTCAAAAGAGGTTTAGGTGTCTTTAAAGTAAGCGGATTTAACCTCGATCCGAAGCCTGCGCATAATATCAAAGCTGTTTTAATTCTCATTTAATCTTTTTAAAATTTTGACTTAATAAATTTTTCAAATCAATGAATGTCCGATTTTGATCAATTCGCATATTAATCAGTTGCCATGTATAAGGAATAAATCTTAAGTAATTTTTTTTTCTATCCCTGAGTGCTAGGCGGGTAAATATTCCAATAATTTTAAGATTTCTTAAAACTGATAATATTTCAAAATCATTCTTAAATTTTTTAATATCCAAGTTTTTTTGTTTTTTTATATAAAACTTAAAAATTTTCTCCTTAAAAGAGTAAGAAGTTTTTAGTCTCACGTCATCTATTAAAGAAGCTAAATCATAAGCTTTGTTACCAATTAATGCGTCCTGACTATCAATAAGACCTATTTGGTTTTTAACTGACATTAAATTTGAAACATGAAAATCTCTGTGGACGAAAATATTATCTTTTAATTTTAATTTCAAAGTTAATTCTTTAATGATCTTTTTAAATTTTTTACAGAATCTTTTTTTTCTTAATTTTGATAAATTATTTTTTGCATACCAATCACAAAATAAATTTGCTTCATTTATTAAAATCTTTTTATCATATTTTGGAATTATATAATTTTGATTTCTAAAATTTTTTACTTTTCTATGTTTGATAGACTGTATTTGTATTAACAATTTAATTATTCGATTAAAATAGCTTAGTTTATTTTTGCCCTTTTTTTTTAATGTTTTGAAAACAGTTTCATTTCCAAAATCTTGTATTTCAATGAAATTTTTATCATATCTCTGGGTATATAATCGTGGTGCTAAAATTTTGTTCTTGTTTAAAATTTTATTTATTGCATCGTATACAAGTAAATTTTTAAATTTTTCTTTTTTGGCATAAACAACGATAGAGGATTTACCATTTACTTTTTTTCTAAAAAAACTTCTAAAAGATGCATCTCCCTTTATTTTTATTAATTTTGGCATTCAGGAATAGAAGCTATAAACCTTTAATTTGAACAGATCTAGTTTTGTGATCTTTTCCATACTCGAAAACTAATTCTATCAAATTTTTTGGTTTTTCTTTAATTATTTGTGGCCATTCTACTAAAGTAATTGTGTTTTTATTATCCTCAAATAAATCTAAATTTTTAATTTCCTCAGTAGATTTTAATCTAAATAGATCATAATGATTTATCTTGAAATCATTTATTTGATACTCATTTAACAAATTAAAAGTGGGACTCGTAACTTCTGTTATCTCCAATTTATTAAGTTTTTGAAATTGATTAATAAGATATCTAATAAAAGTAGTTTTTCCTACCCCGATTTCACCATATAAAAAAATAAAGCATCCAGGCTTGATTTTTTTTAAAAATGTACTGGCGAGTTCCTCTGTTTCTTTTTCTGAAGATAAATCTATTTTATCACTTTTAATAGCGGTAGGCATTAGGTTTAAAAGGACCTTCGACTCCGACACTTATATAGTCCGCCTGTTCTTTTGATAATTTGGTTAATTTTGCTCCAACTTTCTTAAGATGAAGTGTGGCAACCTTCTCATCTAAATGTTTTGGTAAAACATAAACTTTGTTCTCATAGTTTTTATGATTATTCCAAAGCTCTATCTGAGCAATCACTTGGTTAGTAAACGATGCGCTCATTACAAAACTTGGATGACCTGTGGCACAACCTAAATTAACTAATCTACCTTCTGCTAATAAAATAATCCTTTTTTTACTTGGTAATTCTATCTCGTGAACTTGAGGTTTTACTTCAGTCCATTTATAATTTTTCAAAGCTTCAACTTGAATTTCGTTATCAAAGTGTCCTATGTTACACAAAATTGCTCTATCTTTCATTTCTCTCATATGATCAGCTGTAACAATATCTTTGTTACCAGTTGCTGTAACGACGATATCAGCTTTGCTAATTGCCTCTTCCATCAAAACCACTTCGTAACCCTCCATTGCTGCTTGTAATGCACAAATTGGATCAGCTTCTGTAACTAATACTCTAGCACCACTTTGTCTTAAAGATGCAGCACTTCCTTTACCGACATCTCCAAATCCAGCAACTATAGCAATTTTTCCAGACATCATAACATCTGTAGCTCTTCTTATGCCATCAACTAAACTCTCTCTACATCCATAGAGATTGTCAAATTTAGATTTGGTGACAGAATCATTTACATTTATTGCAGGCACTAACAAAGTTTTATCTTTTTCCATTTTATTAAGAGCTTTAATGCCTGTTGTCGTCTCCTCTGAAACACCTTTCACATTTTTAAGTAATTCTTTATACTCTTGATGCATCATTGCAGTGAGGTCTCCTCCATCATCTAAAAGCATGTTAGGCGCCCAATCTTTTTTACCCTCAATAGTTTGTTTAATACACCAAATATATTCCTCTTCAGTTTCTCCCTTCCAAGCATATACTGGAATCCCAGCTTTGGCGATTGCAGCTGCTGCATGATCTTGGGTCGAAAAAATATTACAAGATGACCATCTTACCTCCGCACCTAAAGCAACTAGTGTTTCAATTAAAACAGCTGTTTGAATAGTCATGTGCAGACATCCAATAATTTTCGCTCCTTTTAGCGGTGACTTTCCAGAGTATTCTTCTCTTAAAGCCATTAAGCCAGGCATTTCACTCTCTGCTATTGAAATTTCTTTTCTTCCAAACTCAGCTTGGGTCAAATCTTTAACTTTGAAATCTTCCATGGTGCGTCTTCTAGCAATAAAGAATTAATTAATCAATATAACTCTTTAGGCATTTGGAAATATAATTTCCATACTTGCTCCTTTTTTGTCTAATCTGTTAGATGCTCTTATTGTAGCATTATGTAAATCGACTAAATTTTTAACTATATTTAAACCAAGTCCTGAATGTTGTCCAAATTTATCAGGTCTATTACTATAAAATCTTTTAAATATTTTATTGGTATCTTTTTCTTTAAATCCTTGTCCTTCATCTAAAATATTGATTGAAACTTTATCATTTTCTAATTTTGAAACCTTAACAATTACATCTTTATTATCACCACTGAAAGATATTGCGTTATCCAAAAGATTAGCAACTATTTGTTCAATTCTATTTTCTATTCCATTTATCAAATATTTGTTTTTTCCATCGTTCGAATAAGAAATATTTATTCCTCTTTTTAATTTATAAATATTATTAAAATCATCTACGACTGATTTAATAATTGGCTCGATATCAAGTTTTTTAATTTTTTCTCTACTTAATGCAACTTCATCTTTTAGCATTTGTGAATAATCTGTAATTAATCTTTCAATTCTTTGAACATCATGACTCAAAATATCAATTAATTTAATCCTTTGCTCAACATCAGTCGTATCATGTAAAATTTCAGACGCACTCTTGAGAGAAGCTAGAGGATTTCTTATTTCATGAACTAAATCTGTTGAAAAATTTTCAGCATGTGAAATCCTTTTAGTTAATTCATTTGTCATATCATCTAGTGACTTTGAGAGTAATCCTAGTTCATCATTTCTTTTTTTTAAAATATCAAGATTAGTAACTTTCGGATCTTTATTTCTGATTGTTTCAGTGTACGTTACTAAATTTTTTATTGGTTTTAAGAAATATCTATTTAAAACAAAGGAGAAAATTAATATTACTAAACCAATAGCTAAAGCTGTTCTAATTACAAAAGTCTTTCTTTCATCTATAGCTGCTTTAACATCATTTGCATTTTCTGTAATAGCTAAATAGCCAATGTTTTCACCTTTTTGCATTACATTTTTAATTGTTGTCAGCTTAAATTTATTGAACTCTTCTTGGGTAAAAGTAAAAGGTGTTCCAAAATTTTTAGAAGATGCGTAATTTAAAAGTACATCATTAAGAGAAACAACGTTATTATTTCCAACATCAATATTTTTTTTCTCAGTGATTTCTTTAGTTTTTTTTTCAGTTAACACTTCAAATTCAACAATATCTAATCTTTGTGAAAACGATCTAGGATCAAGATCTAAGGTATCTGTATCACCAATTAAGTTTAGTTGATTATCAAAAAATATCACTCTATCTAAATTTTGAAAAAGAAATCTTGTGGAAAAAAGAAATTTCCTGATATCATCTTCTACAAATTCGACATTTAGTCTTGTCAAATTATCAATAGTATTATTAATCACTTCAATGTGATTAGATGATTTTTTTTTTATTAAATTTGGTTGAACATTTTTTAAGTAAATAAAAAGAAAAATTCCAATAAATGTAAAAAAAATAAAATTAATAAATAAAAATTTTTTTAATATAGATAAGTTTTTAAGAAGGTTGCTTAACATCAGCTAACATTCCACCTATATCCACTTCCATATCTAGTTTCTATAGCTGAAAATTCAGGATCAACCTTTTTAAATTTTTTTCTTATTCTTTTCACATGACTATCTATTGTTCTGTCCTCTATATCGGTATCTTCTCTATAGGCTATATCCATCAACTGAGCTCTTTCTTTGATTATACCTGGTCTTTTTGCTAATTCCTTAACTAATAAAAATTCGGTCGTTGTAAGTTTATCTGGCAATTGTTTACCATTCCATTCACACTCTAATTGTGAAGGATCTAGTTTTAATTTACCATGAGATATTATACTTTTGTTTTCCTCTATAATTTCTTTTGAATCTTTCTTTCTGAGTTGCACTCTTATTCTCTCAATCAACACTTTAATTGAAAAGCCTCCAGATTTTTTTATGAAATCATCTGCTCCTAACTTCAATCCAAGCAATTCATCAATTTCATCATCTTTAGAGGTCAAAAAAATAACTGGTAATGAAGTTTTTTTTCTTAGCTTTTTAAGTAGCTCTTCTCCATCCATTTTTGGCATTTTAATATCAACGATTGCAAGATCCGGTGGGGTTCTAGTTAAGCCAATTAAAGCGCTTTCACCATCAATATATGTTTGAACTTTAAATCCCTCTTTCTCTAAAGCTATACTCAGACTTGTTAAAATATTTCTATCATCGTCGACAAGGGCAATTGTTTGTTTCTGCATACTCGATTATAAAAATACTAAATTGTTCTAATTTGGGCAATTAAATTAATGAAGTGTACCCCAATTTTCTCCGGTATTTAGATCAACTGTTAAAGGTATGGAAAAAGAATGCTGTTCACTCTTAACAACACTAGACATTTCATCAATTATAATTTTACTGATTCTTTTTGCTTCTTCTTTGGGAGTTTCAAAAATTAACTCGTCATGGATTTGCAACAACATTTTTGTATTTTGATTTTTTTGATCACTTAATTTTTTATCAAGTCTTATCATAGCTAATCTCATTATTTCTGCAGCTGAGCCTTGAATTGGAGCATTAATTGCTGCACGCTCTTGGAAATTTCTAATATTATAGTTTTTATCATTGATATTAATAAAATGTGATCGTCTTCCAAAAATATTATTCACAAATCCACTTTTTCTACAAAACTTTATTGTTCGGTCCATATAAATTTTAATTTCAGGAAATTTCAAAAAATAAGCATTAAGGAATTCCTCAGCTTCATGATTTGTGACATTAATTTGTTTTGCTAATCCATATTGTGAAATCCCATATATTATTCCAAAATTTATAGCTTTAGCTTTTCTTCTCTGATCCTGATTTACTTTTTTTATATCAACATTAAAAATTTGACTAGCTGTGAGTGAATGAATATCTTCGTTGTTTTTAAAAGCTTTTTTTAATCCTTTGACGTCAGCCAAATCAGCTAAAATTCTCATCTCAATTTGATTATAATCTGCAGAAATTAAAACATGATCTTTTTTGGCTATAAATGCTTTACGAATATCTTTACCATCCTCAGATTTAATCGGAATATTTTGTAAGTTTGGATCGCTTGACGCTAATCTGCCAGTTGTAGTAGCTGCTAATAAAAAAGAGGTATGAACTCTTTGTGTGTTAGGATTGATATGTTCCGGCAAGGAATCTGAGTAGGTATTTTTCAATTTAGATACCTGTCTCCAATCCAATACTAATTGGGGAAACTTATGACCTTTAAATGCTAAATCTTCTAAAACCGAAGCGCTTGTTGCAAAACTCCCTTTTTTTGTTTTTTTTAAATCTGTAATTTTAAGATCATTATATAATATTTCCCCAAGTTGTTTTGGTGATGCAATATTAAATTCTTTTTTAGATATTTTAAAAACTTCATTTTGAATTTTAACAATCTTTTTTTCAAATTTAGTGGATAATGATTTTAAAAATTTATTATCTATTTTAACTCCCTCAATTTCCATAAAAGCAAGAATTTTTAGTAAAGGCTTTTCAAATATCTCATAAATATTTATCATTTTTTCATCCTTCAAACTTTTTTGAAATTTTTTGTATAATCTAAATGTAATATC
>LULW01000504.1_pt1 | contig 29883 bp, 59 predicted proteins | sample 729531 | NCBI WGS metagenome assembly LULW01 (sample SAMN03860279, study PRJNA289734) | marine metagenome | biome: seawater column; feature: ocean; material: water; isolation source: Red Sea water column Station 108 - depth 10m | place: Saudi Arabia: Red Sea | collected 2011-10-15 | depth 10 m | reverse complement strand
CTTATGTAATAATTTGATTATGATGAACAAATATGGGGAATTGGACTGAGCAACAAAGAGGAGCTTTTTGGAAAAGAGAGAGCAAAAATGGCAAGTATTTAGCTGGATATGTTGTAATCAATGGCAAGAGAACTCCAGTTACAGTTTTCCCAAACAAATACAAAAATAAAACAAATCAACCAGAATTTATAATTTACGAAACTTTTTCTAACGATGGCTAAAAGATTATTAAAAGGTAGGACACAATTTAGAGGTGGCGTGGGCAAACTGTATGGTCGTTCACATGGCGAAATGGTTTACAATGAGCATGTAGGACGCAAAGTCACACCTAAAATAGACTCAGCAATTAAAAGAAATTTAGAGGAAAGAAAACAATCTAAAAAACATTAATTAATGTTTCACATTGGCACGATTCTTACTGTAATATAGTGCGTTATGGAAATACTAGCATACACAAGTACCTTGTTCGCTTTAGGTGGACTATTCTCTGCGCTTCTTCTTTATACTAATCCTTATTATAAAAATAAGATAAGTAAGGCTATAAATGGATTAAATATAGCATATGAGGTTGCTCTGCAAAAAGCCGAAGAATTAGAAATATTAAAACACAAATGGCTCGAATCAGAAAAAGTCGGCTATGATATTGGCATGAAAAGCGCCCAAGAATCTTGGGAAAACAATCATGCTAGAGACTGGCGCGAAAGCAAGAGAAAAGCTGCTTGATTAAATTTTTCTTTGTCCTATTGCGACATACACAAAAGCGATACATCCTAGAAGTAAAGCATAAGACGAGGGTTCTGGTATAATACCCATATTTAAAGTAACAGCACCAGGGCCACTTATTGCCATCCATCCATCACCAGCAACTTTAGGGTCGTAGGTGGTAATAACTCCATAGTATGTCGTATCTGTAACTAAATCTGCTGTTAAGTTAAATAATAAGTCTCCCCACTCACTTGTTCCTTCATAATCTTGATTGTCGTCATTGTCGGCAAAAAACAAAGGGTTTCTTGGAGTAGAAGGACTAAAAGGCTCGTCGTAAACATATATCATTGTATCTGCCATCCAAGCTGGAGTCCCATTTGGTAAAAGGTCTGTTTCGTTCTCAAATGTCCTATCAACTCCTACATAATTAGCGTTAAATATAGTATTTACAACATTGTAACTTCCAGCTGTGTCAACCGTAAAACTAGCTATGTTATAAAAATATTCTTCATTATCATAACCAGAATCTGCATCTGGTCTTGTATAATTTAAATCTTTACCTAAAGAAAAATCTTGTAAGGTTAAAGACGTAGGATTTATTTGAATAAGTGGTGGGGTGCTTGCGTAAACAGCCATCACTGCGAGTGTGGTTAGTAGTAGTAGTAATTTTTTCATTTTTTAAATATATTTTTAATAAAGTTTATTGCATCTCCTATAAAACCAAAAAATCCAGCTTTCTTTTCGCCTTTTGGTAGTATATGTAAAATAATTGATAAGATGCCTATGGTAGCTAATCCTATCTTTAGTAAGCTTCCTTTGGTTAGTTCTAATATTTCTTGTATCATGGGTTTGTTGTTTTTTCTTGGTTTGCTGGTGACACCACCATGCCATCATCTGGCGTAATTACGAGATCAGAGTCAAATATTTCTCCAGCGTCATCGCTTTCTATGTCTGAGTGTGGTTTAATTGGGTCTATTTCGTCTATTGACGTATCTTCTGCCTCCGCTGTTTCTGAAGTGCTTTCTGCTTCCATTTCAGCTTCTGCTTCCGTCTCTGCTTCCGCTTCAGCCTCTACTTCTGTTTCTTCAGTTTCGGGCTCTGCTTCTTCTGACTCAGTCTCTTGCGTATCGCTCTCCTCTGCTTCTGTATCGTCAGATTCGTTCTTCAGCTTCTTCTTCAGCTTCTTCTTCAGCCTCTTTTTCTCTTTTCGCTTCTCTTTCTTGTTTCTTCGCCTCTCTTTCTTGTTTAGCTTCCTCCTTCGCAGCTTCCTTTTCTGCCTCTGCTTCAGCTTGTTCAGCAGCTTCCGCCTCTGCTTTAGCTTCTGCCTCTGCTTGTTCTGCCGCTTCTTCCGCTTCTATTCTTTCTTGTTTCTCTTCGACTGTTTCCATCTCATCTGCTACTTCTAGTAAACTCTCAGAAGCTGATGCTAATGCTTTGTTTACGACTGGTATCTTTTCAATAATTGGTATGCTGTCTATGAAATATGCTGTGTTTTCTACAAAGTAATTAGCAAAAGTCTGTCCATAATCTACTTCGACTTTTCTAACTATTTCTGTAACTTCTTCTGTCGTTTCTACAACAGTATCAGCTTGGAAATAAGTTGCTGAACCCATAGCCAATGTCCCAGCCGCACCAAGAGCTTGAACATTACTGACAACTTGTCCCACATACTGTCCAGCCCCCTCTAATACACCTCCACCTGCTGAAGATGCAGTCTGACTAGCTTCTTTTGTTAGAGAGCCAACTCCAGGCTTATTTTTAGTAATTTTTTGCTTTTCTTCCTCTTCTTCAGTGTCAAATTCAAAGCTTTTTCCCCCATCTTCCTTTAAAATTACCCACATAGCCTCTTTTAATTTGGCTTCATCTGGGTCATATGGAGGCTTACAGAATTTTTTAATAATTCTTTCTGCTTCTGATTTTGAGAGCTTTTTTGGCATATAACATTTTACACTTAACTTTTTACTTGACTTATCGGTTTTTCGCATAATAATATAGTTGATGAAAAAAATATTGAAAAAAATATTTAATAAAAATAAAAAAAATACAAAGGAAACAGAAAGGAAAGAACCCAAGAAAAAATTACCAGCCATTGATTATGATGGTATGGGAGATTTTACAAGATTTGGAAAACCTTAACATGAAATACGAAGAACTAGAATCAAAAGTAATTAAGTGGGCAGAGGATCGCAAAATCCTTGAAAACTCAGATCCTATTAAGCAAATAAGCAAAACACAAGAAGAACTTGACGAAACTCTTGATGCTTTAAAACGACTAGAACAAGGAGAAGAGTCTATTTTAGAAGTTGCAGATGGTATCGGAGATATGCTGGTAACAATTATTTTATTGGCTGAAATCGTTGGACTTGAATCTGTATCTTGTTTAGAGGATGCTTATGAGGAAATAAAAGATCGCAAAGGTAAAATGGTAGATGGGCTTTTTGTCAAAGAAAAATAATAGAGTAGCGTTGAGTCAGAGCGCCTCTTATGGCTCAATGACATTCTGGAAGAACAAAGACTTCTGGCAATCAATGTTATTGTATATTGTTGGAGGACTGTTTTTAGTATTAATATTAATGGGCTTAGTCAAATCAAACTAAAACAATGAGTAAATGGAAAAATAGTAACAGTTGGAACCGTGGGCAACGAATTGAAAAAGCGTTTGCCCCGCTTTTGCGTCAACGAGATCCGAACTATCGCAAGGCAAATAGAGAAGAACAATTTAGACATATCGATTATTTTTCTAACTTTGGCACTATAGATGTAAAAGCTAAAAAAAGAATCAGCCGTTCCGATTCAAGCGAACAAGACGAATTAGTCTGGGTAGAGTTCTTAAATGTGCAAGGCAGAGACGGTTGGCTTCGCGGTCAAACTGATGTCATTGCTTTCGAGCGTAACAATGATTTTGTTTTAGTAAAAAGAAATTATTTATTAGGTATGTGCCAAGTCAAATGCGATTTGAGTAAGAAAGTTACAAATAGCAAAGATGCATTATATAAAGGCTATCAAAGAGAGGGTCGCAAAGATTTAATCTCTATTGTAAAAATGTCAGACATTCTAGAGATGCCACATCAAATATGGAAGAAATAGCATTTGATGAAGAAGTTTTTTATACTATCGTCTCAAAGAAGCGGAACAACATGGTTTTGTGAAAAAATCGGGGGCATGTTTGGTCGTTGGGATGTTTCTGAAGAAACTAACATAAATTGGTGGGAGGAAATTGGTGATAAAACTTTCATAGATAAAAAAAACCTTAATCACCACTGTTTGGATAAACCAAACTACATTACAAGTGCAGATGAATTGTCGCAACTTACTGCGCTAGAAGCTTTTGCAGTGAATCACTCAAATAAAATCATAAGAAAAACAAACTATTTTTATAAGGAAGTTTATGATTCATTAAATGATAACGAGTTCGTTAATATCATGTATAATCAATGTAGTTTGCACTCAATATTAAAATATCCAGTTATTCATTTTGTTCGTAGAGACAGCGTCTCTCAATCAATTAGCAACTTCATTGCACAAGTAACTGGTATATATCACAATAATGATTTTTATAAACAAAGAATTAATGACCTTTCAGAAAAAGAAAAAAAAATAAAATTAAGCTGGAATGATATTTATTGGAACGCACACAACATGAATGTAATTAAAGAAGTTTATTTTAAAACATTAAATGCGTATCATGAAAATTGCTTAACTATTTTTTATGAAGACTGTTTGGATAAAAATTATTGGAAAAATACTTTAAATAAGAAACTTGAAAAATTTATGGAAGATTCAATCCAAAACGCGGATTACGAAACAGAAAACAAAAAAATGGAAAAAATGTTTAAAATAAAAAACAAAGATGGGCATGGCTTTCTTACTGGCGAGAGTTATATACCCTTTACAGCTTGTAAAGAAAATAATCTTCCCTTCAGTATGGATAGTTTAAAAAAGGTTTTAGAATTTAAACAATGATAATATCGCCAAAATACAAATTTGTATTTATTGCAAATCCAAAAACTGGATGCACATCAATATTTGATACGCTTAAAAATATTAAAGATAATAACAAAATAGTTGGAGATATAGCTCCTAAAAATCCTAATAATTATTTATATTCAAAACATACCTCGTGCCCAGAATTACAGGATAATCATCCTGAATTTGATGATTATTATAAATTTGCTTTCGTAAGAAATCCTTGGCATCGAGTATTGTCTTGGTATTTTTTTTGTCAACAAGTCGATAGAAGTCCAAGAAGAAATACTTCAAATATTTCGTTTAAAGATTTTATTAATAAAAAAAGATTTAAAAATGAAGTGTGGGCAAATAACAACCAATTTCAATACGAGTTTACAAAAAATTGTAATTTCATAGGGAAAACAGAAAACCTTCAATCAGACTTCAATGTTGTTTGCGATAGAATAGGAATTCCACATCAAGAACTTCCATACATAAATAAAACAACACACAAGCACTATATCGAATACTATGACGACGAAACAAAACAAATTGTTGCAGAAGTTTTTGCGAAAGACATTGAGCATTTTGAATATAAATTTGAGAAATGAATGATGAATATAATTTCTTAGCCGTAGTTTCAAATCACGGAATGGGAACAAGCTATTTTTGCGATCAAATAAGAAACTCTGCAACCACTAATTTAGTAAATATAATAAACTTCAATACAAATTTGATTATTCATTAAAATGGTTCATCGACTACGCTGATCCTGAAAAACAAAAAAACATAATAAATCTCGCTAAGTCGCTTTATGGAAAAAAAATAAACGATGCAAAATTTCATAGTAAATGTTCGTCATTAAAAGATTACCTCATAAATCTAAAAAAACGAATTACTAAATTATCGTCCGTAAATCAAATAGTTTTGTTGCACAAAATTTTTCCCGTATATGTGGATGATGATTTTGATAAAGTAAAATCTTACTTGCTTAAAAAAGATGTATTGATTGTTAATCTCAAACGAGATTATAAAAACTCAAGAGCATCAAATCTAAGGAGATTTAATAATATTGATGAAACCGATTCAGACTGGGACAGTTACATTGAAACCGAGATACTACCAAATAAAGAAAAATATTTTCAATATAATGTTGAAAACGATCTATGGGGAAGCGAAGAAAAATACCAAGTTGAAGTTCAAAAAATACTTAGTGAAATAAACAATTATTAATGTAAATTTATCTTGACTATCAAAAAATTTAATTTATTATTTAACACAAAATGCAAAGACTAAAAAACAGAAAAATCGTTTACATATTTGACGATTCTTTTTATCACCAATTTCTTACAGTTACGAACAGTATTCTGAAGAATGAGAAACAGTTTATAGCAAATTCTATAGAGTTTTACATAACTTATTTTGGAAGTGAGGAATCTATACCTCACCTGTTAAGATCCGCTAAGTTACACTTCCCCAATAATACATTTTATTTAAAACATGTGCCTTCAGAATTTCCAGAACTCACAAGCAAATATGAAAAATTTTATGATTTTCGTAAATCAGCTAGCCACATACAAACTTCCTCTGTTTTGTGTAGATTTGATTTAGATTTAATTTGGTCAGAAGTAAATGATAAAATTCTTTATTTAGATTTAGACTTAATAGTAAAGGGCAGTATATCTGATCTTTTTGATTCGGTGGACGAATTTGCTACTATATCCGCTTGTAGATCTGAAAAAACCTTGGGAAATGAAATAAGATTTCTCTCCATGAAAGATCAAAAACCACCTCATTTTTATTTAAATGAATTTCGTCATAATTTTAAATATACATATTATAGGTATATAGGAAAGGATTCTGTTAAACAAAAAATTTATGACCAAATAATGAGCACTGATTATAATTTTTCTTTAAGAAGTTTTAATGCGGGCGTTTTTTGTTTAGACTTAAAAAAATATAGAGAAAATTTAGAACTAAAATCTAGGGCTAATTTTTTCATAGAAATAAATAAATATGGAGCTTTATTTCGACACAATGACCAGAGCATACTTAATATGATTTTTTACAATCAAATCGACTTTATCGATCCAATGTGGAACGCGCTTGACTATGGTTGGCACAACAAAGAATATGAAGCTAGATCAAGAAAGAATTTTTGGAATGCCAAAATAATTCATTACAATGGACCTCAAAAACCTTGGCTTTTTGGTGACGTTTTTTTAGTCCCAAATTATTTCCAAGAATCATTTAACCTATGGAAAAAATATAAATTATGAAATATATAAAAAACAAAATACAGTTGTGCAAAGATAAAATAAAAAATAGAAAATACGAAAACTTAACAAAAGAAGTTGTTAAGTGGGCTAAAAGTGGAGGAATACTCGCAGAGTTAAATTCAATCGACGAAATATCAAAAAAAACAGCAGACCTTAATGATGTAAATTGCAGGCTTAAAACTTTGGGTTTTGATCTTGCAGATTCATCTAACTCTACGCTGTATGCTCTAAAACTTATTGAGGAGGGCGATTTAAATGCGGCATCAAAAGTCAATGAAAGCCTTGGAGATATGTTAGTTACGCTTATTCTCTTAGCTGAAAGTTTGGGTATCAATTCTGCAGATTCTTTATCTGAAGCACGAAAAAGAGCCCGTAAAAGGGTGAACAAACCTGAAGATGTTATTGCAAAACAAAAAGAATATGCAGACAAGTTATTTAATAACGGCTATTCTTGATACATTTTTAACGTGGAAAAAATAGTTTTAGTGACTGGTGGGTTTGACCCACTACACTCTGGTCACCTAGCTTACCTAAAAGCTGCAAGCCAACTTGGAGACAAGCTTATTGTCGGAATAAATTCTGATGATTGGCTTTGTCGCAAAAAGGGCAAAAACTTTTTGCCAGAAAAAGAACGACATCAAATATTATCTGCGATTAGATATGTAGATGGCTGTATTTTATTTAACGACCAAGACGATACAGCAATTGAAGCGATAAAAAATGTTAGGATGCTTTTTCCATTTGCTCAAATAATCTTTGCAAATGGTGGCGACAGAACAAGCGACAATATTCCAGAGATGATTTTTGACGATGTCGAATTTGTGTTTGGTGTTGGTGGCGAAGATAAAAAGAATAGCAGTAGTTGGATTTTAAAAAAATATAAAAAGAATAGTGTAAATTGAATTATGAAAGGGCAAATAGAAGTATTAGGAACTAATCACGGACTTCGTGCATTTGAACAATTCAAGGGAGAAGGCTCTCTCGTATCTGTAGATAAAGAGCATCATTGTCTAATGTTGGGCGACGAAAAGTTTTTTTATCAAATATATAGAACAATTCATGCCGAAAACCACATTGAATATGAAGGTTGGTGCAGTGATAAGGACGCTAACGTAGGTCGAATGGGCATAAAATTTACCCCAAAAAACGCTTTATAATTTAATTTTTTGCAAATAAGCGTATTATAGTGTAAATGAAGGTATGTTTGGACTTATCACGATGTTATTATCCACACTGGGGGCGACTGGCATGGGCAGTATGCTTAAAATTGTCGGAGGTATTTTTCAAGGCATTTCAGAGGCTAAAGCTGCGAAAGAACGCAGGGAACTTATTAGAGATATGCAAATCCGTGGTATGGACAATGAGTTTCAAAAGCTACTTGTGGGCGAAACCGATAAAGATACTGGGATGTTTACTAGGGCTACTCGTCGTCTTATTGCTTTTATGGGGATGCTCAACTTCGCAATCATATCCATCCTCTGCACAATCTATCCAAATACAACCCTTATCACCTTTACCCCACCAGAAAGTAAAGAGCCAACAGAAATCCTCTGGGGGCTTATCGTCTTCCCAAGTGGATCAGAAATTACATCGGCAATCACAACTGGACACATCTCTTTGGTCGCAATCACCACTTTGGGAGCAATAATTGGTTTCTACTTCACTCCTGGGGGTAGAAAAGGTTAAATAAGTGTAAATAAGACATTATGGTAGGAGATATATTAAACTTTGTAGAACAAGTAGGCATACCAATCGCATCAGCATTAGCAGTTGGTTGCTTTTTATTTATTATTTTAAAATTTATGCTGACTCAAGTCACCGACAGAATTAGTGGCATTTCAAATGCTTTACTAGCATTAGAGAACCAAATAGATATAATGAACAATGATATTGTTAAGATTGATGCTCTATTTTCTTGTGCTTTTGGTTGCCAACCAAACTTAAATAGAATTGCCGCGAGCGAGGGAAAAGAAGATTGTCGAGACGATTAATTTGACAAAATCACTTTTCGACTTAGTATAAGCCAAATAAGATATTATGAGTGGACACGAATTTCAACATTGGGCAGATGTAGTCAGTAAGTTTGGGTTTTCGTTAATTGCTATTATCGGACTCGGATTTTTCGTATGGCACATCTGGAGATGGATTACAACAAAAGTAAATCCTGCATTGGGTCAAGTAGGAGCTTCATTGGGAAAGCTGAAGAAGCAAATACAAACACTTGATAAAGATATGATTAGACTTAACACAAAGTTAAAGATTCTAATTGAAGAGCGTCATATCTCAGATAAACATAAGGACTCTAACGAAGTCTAAAATCGCTCGCTAATAAATAAAAACGCAAATAAGTATATTATGGAAGAAGTAATTATTAACGAACCAAGTCTTTTTCAGACTTTGGTTTCAAGTCCAACGACATATATTGTCTTGTTGATTGTTGTTCTGACTATTGTCGGACTTAAAAAGGGTAAATCGTCACCGAAGTGTTGCGAGCCAAATAAGACATCATCATCTAGTAAGCCGAAGCGAGCTAGAACCAAGAGTGGTAGATATGTAAAAGACAATCCAAAGACTGCCAAGAATGAAGCGTGGGTCGGTGGTAAAGCACCAACGAAGAAGGCTACCAAAAAGACACCTACTAAAAAAGCAGTTAAGAAACGCACTCCTAAAAAGAGTGGAAAGTAAAATTTAAAAAAATTTAAAAAAATGGACATTGTTAGTTTTTTAGTTGTATTCTTTGTAGGATACTTTGTCGGCAAAAAAGTTTGTCTTTTCGCTAAAACTAAAGAGTTGCTTGGCAAACTTATCGGAAAAAAGTAAATTTTTTTTATACACATAAATGGTTGTTTTTTAACAACTTACGAAATCGCCTCAATCGTGGGGCGATTTTTTTTGCGTTATGATGTTGACATACATATAATCTATGGCATAATGTGAGGTCTTATGATTATCGAAACCAAAAACAAAAACATAAAGTCCCAAGGCATTGCGAAGCAAAAGTCTTGTTCGATTGACCAAGAAGATATGCGTTACATAGCTTCTCTGTTGAGGAATAACTATTCTAATCCTCTGTTGGCTACTATCCGTGAAATCGTTGCTAATGCACTTGATGTTACGAAAAGTAAAAAGGTAGACATTCAACTACCGACTCGGATTGAACCAAACTTTATCGTGCGAGATTATGGGTGCGGTTTGAGCGAGGAAGATATGCTTGGTCTTTATACTAAGTATGGCAAGTCAACCAAGCGTGACACCAACGAGGTTATCGGTGGTTTCGGCATTGGGCGATTCGCACCTCTATCATACACCGATTCATTTATTGTTCGCTCTGTTCATAAAGGACACAAGCACTCGTATATTATTCGTGTAGATGAAAACGATGATACAATCGTATCGCAGATTGAGAGTGAGCCAAGTGGCGAGTCCGATGGCATCTACGTTCAAGTCGGCATCAAAAAAGATGATATTTCAAAATTTTTAAAAACTTTTTTAAAAACCTTTTGGTATCGCAAGGATGCAATCAACCTACTCAATGAAAGTTGGGGCGATAAAAATTATGGCAAAGCAGAAGAATCAAACGAAATTTTTGATTTGTATGCAGAGAATCGTTATTGGGAAGATTTATCTCACTATGGCGATGAGCCTTATGTTCTTATGGGTGGTATTCCATATACTGTAAAGAGAAGTGATAAGTGGTCTATGTTCCAAAAGGGTATGGTTTACAAAGCTGAGATTGGCGAGTTCAAACTACACCATAGTCGTGAGACTTTAGAGTATAATCCACAAGTGGAGAAAGCTCTTGAAAACGCATCACAAAAAATCTTTGATAAGCTCAATGCAGATTTGAGCGTTCAGATGGAGGATGCTAAAAACTTCTATGAGGCTAGTCAGATTATGCACAAAGCCCTTCAAACATACAAAGCTAGGTTCGGAGCAAAGCTATCTGTATCCTCTGACAAATTCAAGGATGTCGATGGAGATTTGTTCCCTAGCAGTTGGATTGAAAAGAAAATGGACATCACAACTAGGGAGAATGGTAACTTGAGCTTTTCTCACAATAGGTGGGGTAGTGATTATTACCCAAGCGAAGAAAAAATCTTTATCATAGATGATGAACCAAGTCCTCGTTCTCCTAAAGCACGATGCTTGTTCCTACACGATTGGGAAGATGAAAAAGGTGTGAGTGGCAAGATTATTTTAATCACTCCGAAGGATATGCGTAATTGCATACAACGAGTCAAAGACTGCGACCATCCACAAGTGAAGTTGCTATCTGAGTGTGAGCGAAAACTAACCCCTCGTCAAAAATCTAAGGGTTCTGTTAAGTCTCTATCAGCTATGGATATTCTAAAGTTTGGTAAGCCTATCAAACAATATGGTAGCGAGGAATATTGGAACAATGATGAGTGGTGGGGTATTGATACCGAAGCTGACTTCGATGATGATAGTCAAACATATTATTATGTTCGTTATCACGCTAACAAGGTTAAGTTCAAACCTTTCGATGGTTACTCGCACGATGATGAAATGAGACCATACGAATTTAAAACTTCTTGGCTGAATCAGATTGCTGATTTTACAAAGGAGAATACTCTTTGGGGAGTTCGCTCAAATCAACTTAGCAAAATCAAAGCTAAAAAGAATTGGGTCTGCCTAGATGATGTCTACGAAGATTTAGTTTTCGAGGATGAGAAGGTTGCAAGGTATGTTCAGTATTACGAAGAAAATCCTTTGTTTAGTGACTACTGCCAAAAAACTATGTTCGACTTGGACAAGTTCCCAAAAGATACAATGAATGAAAATTTAAAAAATTTATTAAATTCTTATATGAATTGGGTTGGTAATAGGGTTCAAGCTAACAAATCTCCTTATAATCATCAGTATGTCCTTGAGCGACTCAAATCTCGCAACCTAAGTGGCGAATCATCAGCTAGGAAAACTGCATTTGATAAAGCGTATCCTATGGCGAAGTATGCTCTACAAAGAACGGCATATTCACCCCAAAACATTTCCGATGTGTTAGCTTATATCGGTTAGTAGTAAGGTAATCAGAAAGTGTTGGCTAGGAGTGTGGTTGCTCCTAGCCAACCAAACCTTTAATTTTATATTATTATGCAATTAGATTTTTTAACTTATACTGAGACTAGGGAAGCTCAACAACTAAATTTCCTTGACGACAAGAATCGTGTTCACATTCAAAAATGCGACAAGCGTGATGTGGAAAAGTTCTTTGCTTCAATTACTGAAGATGAAGTTATCGACACATCACTTGTATGGGAAAGACTTAAATGCACCAACGATATGGAAGTATTCCAAAGATGGTTGTTTGCCTTCTGCTCAGTCCATACATCTTATGAATCGAATATGCGAGGCTACCTTGCCATCAAAGACTTTACCGAATGGTTTAATCGTGACGATGTGCTGAAGCAAAAGCTAATCGAAAGTGGCGTTGGTATGTATAACAATCGCACAAAGTTTATCAGCGAGTTCGCTACAAAATTTTGGCAGAATCCAAATTTATTTAAATTTAAAAAAAATCAGAAGTGGTCAGAGTTCCGTGATGGTCTTGTAAAAGAAATCTTGGGCTTGGGCTTGGCAAAGGTATCATTCGCCTTAGAGATGATATATACCTTTGATGCAAAAGTGATGTGTGCAGACACACACCTATTCCAAGCCTATGGACTCGACCAATCTAAACATCTAAGTGAGTATCAAAAGATTGAGAATCATTGGATAGAATTTTCTACAATGTATAATGTCCCTAGTGCTATCGCTAGAGCAATATATTGGAATAGAAAAAAAGGAGAAAAAGACTGCTATTACTGGGCGAAAGTGCTTGACAATCAAGTGAATAATGCTAGTATAGAAGTCTAACTAAAGTGTAAACTATAACAAAGGAAAAAGGAATTATGGCAAATTATCCATATATAGCATCAGAGGAAACTGCGACACTTCTTTACGAAGGTAAGCCTTATACTCTGCAATCCTCACATCCAAACTTTGCCCCATTTAAGAAGGCATTGTTGGACGAGGATTTTGAAACTGCAATCAACTACCTAGACATCCGTAAGCAAGTAGAAGCATTTGCTGATGGAGAGCTAATTGTAAAGAATGGTGCAGTTTATTGGAATAGCAATCAGCTTCACGGCAAGGTGGTAGATAAATTACTTGAGCTACTTGAGAGTGGTATGAAAGTAGGTAGTCCATTCATCAAATTCGTGAAGAATCTGCTAGACAACCCAAGCAACAATTCTGTTGAGGAATTGTATGACTTCCTATCTTACAAGTCATTACCTATTGATGATGATGGCTATGTTATCGGATATAAGGGAGTTTGCTCTGATGGTTGGTCAAAAAGTGGCAACACTCACACTATCGTCCTACAAGGCGAAGTTAATGAGCGTGGTCAAATCAAAAACGAAGTTGGCGATACCATTGAAGTTCAGCGTAGGAGCGTAGACGATAATCGTCAGAATGGTTGCTCTCACGGCTTACACATAGGTTCATTCGACTATGCGAATAATTGGGCGAGCGATGGCAAGCTATTATTGGTTCGCTTCAACCCAAGGGATGCAGTAAGCGTTCCTCAAGATGATGAGTGTCAGAAGCTACGAGTCTGCAAGTATGAAGTGCTTGAAGAAATTGAGCGTGACGAATCAGAGATTAAAGAGCCTTATTATGGAGTCTATACCAATGGGTTTGGACAAGACAATAAGGATAACGATTATGATGAAGATTATGATGACGAGGAATACGAAGATGAAGAATAGTGTTATTGATATATTTTATCATCTATATGATTTGGATATTTAATCAAGATGAGTAAACCAAAACAAATTACGATTGAGGTAGATGGCGATAAAACTGTCTACGAGTTACAAGGAAAAAAAGCTGAGAAGTTTGAAACTACGATGGGTGCTTTTGAAGATGTGTTAGCCACACACTTTGGAGTCAATCCAACGAAAAATTCCTTAGAGATAGTTGATGCAGTAGCACTCGACTAGAAGTTAAAAGCGTGGGGAGAGGTGCATTGCCTCTCCCATTAGCTTGGGCTAAAGATTGTAAGCGACAAATGAAGTCGCTAACTGGACGAGAGTATGAAGTTGTTGTTAAAACTAAAACAGAAACCCTAAGTTTAAAAGAATATGAAAATCGACTGGGTGGAGAAAAAGATAGCTGAGATATTAAATTGGCTAGAATTGAACGAAGGTCAATCATTCCTACCTACAATGGATGTGGACGACCTTTTACATAAACAAGAAGTGGCACACAAAAGAGAAGTGCTTGCCATATTAACTAGAATTAGACACCACTAAAATATGCTCAAAGTAGATGAATCAGTAAGAGTAGAAAACATAGGAGAGAAACAAAACAGTTTCCTAAATTGGCTTCAAGATAAACTTGAAGATGAAATGAAAACCGAAAGTTATAAAAATTATATTGAAAAAGAAAAATTGTATGACAACAGAGGTAAAAGAAAAGAGTGAAGAAGCACCTATTGAATTGCAAGAGTTCCTTGCAGAAGATTGTATGAAGTTAGATGGACTCAACGATGCTATCGTGGGAGTTGATACCAAAGGATATTTAGTTTACGATTATCAAAAAATCGTAGATGTGTTTACCAAAAAGCCTCACAATATGGAATACGAGGAAGCGATTGAGTTTGCTGATTTTAATGTTGTTGGACTTGATGGTAATGGTAATTGGACTATAATGTATAACAGAGAATATTATGCTTAAAGATGTATTAGAAATGTTGGGCAAACTTTTAGTTTGGTGGCTTGTAGCTTTTGGGCTTTTTGCTTTGTTTATTTTGCAATGCTCTCAGAAGGTTGAAGCTAATCCAGTTTGGAATAAGGTAGATGGGAAATGGAGACTCGTTAGCACCGAACCACTCACAATTACAGATGTCATTTATGCGATAGAAAATGTGGAATCAAATCGCTTTCCTTACGCTATAAACACAAAAGAAAATGCGTTAGGTTGCTTGCAGATTAGACCTATTATGATTGCAGACTACAATCGTATTACTGGCGAGGATTTACCACACGATGTAGCATACAATCGCTCTATGTCTTACATAATTGCATCTACAATCTTCAATCATTACATAAAGGGTATTGAGAATCCAACTGCCAAGCATCTAGCCTTTATATGGAATGGTGGCGGTAGTGCTTGGAGACGAGTAGATAATCCCAAAGACGATAGGAAACAAAAAATGCTTGACGCATATTGGGAAAAGGTTAAGCTATATCTATGAATATATTCTGCATAGACAAAGACCCAATTCAATCAGCGAAGTGGTTGTGCGACCAACATTGCAATAAGATGGTGCTAGAGTCAGCACAAATGGTCGCCAACTGCTTCTCTCACGAAGTATTAGAGGAAGCACCAAAGACTAAAAATGGCACGACTCGTAAGTATTCTTATTGGAAGCATCCTTGTTCAATTTGGGCTAGGGAAACTATCGACAATCTTGTGTGGCTACTTAAACACTCATTAGCTATGGAAGTAGAGCGTCTTGACAGAGGTTTTAATCCACACTTCTCTGCTGACTTTTTGCATTGGGCTTTTAACAATGTAGATAAATCTTCCAACCCTATTGGAGAGCAAACTCCTTTTGCTATTGCCATCAGCGATACAATGAAGTGCAGACAAGACCCTACATTTGAATCGTGTGACGAAGTTGGCAAATATAGACTCTACTACAAGTATGACAAAGCATTTGCAACTTGGAAGAAAAATAAACCTTTGTGGATTTAAAAAAATTTAAAAAAAATGGGGGCAGATACCAAGATAGGTTTGATAATTATGGCTATGGGGTTTATTGGATTTCCATTAGCTTGTTGGATACTTTTCTTGTGGATAGATTATAGAGACGATTATGTTGGTAGAAGATGTCGGAGAGCCGATAGAGAATACTACGAGTGGGAACAAAGACAAAAAAGAAAAAGAAGGAGAAGAAAATGAGTGATTACTTTGAATTACCAAGCGTAAAATCCCTTTATTTTAAAGAGAGTGGTTACGTTTATAAAATGATAGGCTCAACACCTATGTTTCGTGACCCAATTAGTTTAGAAGATGTTGACAAGTCTTGGATAAACAGTTTAAGTAAAGAGGACAAAAAGAAGATAGAAAAAGATTTAAAAAAAATTGAAAAAAATGAAAGACCCAATCGTGAGACAGATACTAGGCTTAGACAATCCAAAACCTCGCAACACTCAGAAGTATAAAGGCGTGATGTGCTTTGACCACAAGACTGGTGGAGCTATTCAAGTTATGACTGCTGACAGTTACAACAGAAACAAACAATACTATGTGCCAACCAAAGGTCGTAGTGCAATGAAAAGATACTAATTATGAAAGAAGAAGATAGACAAAACGCCATCGTGCGACAAACAGATATACAGAAGGATTTGATTGCTAATGTAGAAGCAGACATTCGTGTCGTTAAGCATAAGATTGATTTAATGAAAGAGGAATATCGTCGGTATGACGATGATGCTGAGTTCGCAGATAGGCTAGAGGAACTATATGGAGAGATGGGGTTTCTTATGAGTCAGCACAATGCTATGAAGCTCTTTGCTTTTAATGAGTCAAGTTCTACTTGGGTAGTTAGCGAAACAAACTCAGACCCAGACTTCTCAGTAGGTTTTGAAGATAAAGATGATGAAGAAGGCTTTGGCTTTAGGTTTAACAAAGATTTGTAATCCCCATTTGAAATTATAAAAGTATGAATTTAAAATTATTTAAAAAAGTTTATTTAAATTTATTAAAATTTGCTCATTTCCTACTCGCCTCAGTAGTTAATTTACTCATCAGAATAGAGGACAAGTTAATCAACTTACGCATAAAGACAGAGAGAAAACATACTAAAACAAAGAGTGTATATAAAAGAGAAGGTGTTGACAAAGGAGATGAGATAGATTATACTATGATAAAAGGTTAAGTGTCCCACCTCTCTCTCTAAAATAAAAGAATATTTAATATGATTACAACTATACAATATTACATAGGAATGACTATTTCTTGTTTGGTATCTATATTGGCTATGCCCATATTCTTCATACTCATAGGAAGTATTAGGTTATTTGTTTTGATTTTTGATACGCTCAAATTACCATATAATGCTATGAGAATATACGATCAAAATTTTGAGATAAAGAAAGCTCTTTTGAAAGAATTTGAAGATAATTGGAAGAATTAAAAAACCCTTGACGAATTTATATAGACCCAAATATTGACCTCTATGCTTAAAATATACAGACAAATCTATGGCAAACACGCTGACAAGTTTCCAAAGGGTAGAGAATACCTATTAGATAATGAAACAAAACAACACGCAAAATTTAATTCGATTGAAGAAATTATAAATTTATTTAAAAGCGAGGGTCACAATGTGGATACAGAAATAGACTTGGCAAATATGGGGGTCTTAATAGAATCCCTTGACAAATGATATTTAAACCAAATATAGCTTTCGCCAAACCAAAAAGAATTTTTTATACGATTGCAGTAGGTCTGTTAGTCGCATCAATTTTTTTCTTTTTTTGTGGGCTTGTATCTGAGGGGATATTTCTAGCCGTGTTAGCTAATGGAATAAAAAATGTGCTATGTTAAAATTTATTTAAATTTTTTTAAACTTTTTTAAATTTGCTATTGACACAACGAATCCCTAGTATATAGTATGGGGTATGAAAGTCACACTAAACAAAGATGGCACGCCACGCAAGAGTGGTAGTGGTCGCAGGAAGGGTGCAACATCCTTCACCAACATAAGTATAGCCGACTTGCAAAAGTTTTGCGGTTCAGCTACTCTTATTCCAGTCAGCCGTGTGTGGATAGAGCAGATGGGTGCATCTGTATCAGAGTCTACACCAACACCAATCAAACAACAAGACGCAGAGCCAAACGAAAAAATTTCTTTTGTCTTACATCAATAATTTTGTTGACACAACCACAAACATATACATACTATAAATTCTATGATTACTGAAACTACCATATTCAAAAACCTAATTGGTCAAGACGAGGTCAAGCGTCAGCTTGCCTTTTACGCAGATGCTCAGAACAAAACTGGAGTCGCACCATTCTTAATGCTAAGTGGTGCAAAAGGCTTGGGTAAGACTGAGTTCGCCAAGCAGTATGCTGAAGCCCTCAAGAACAAGGATGGCAGTAAGCGTCCATTCCTAGAGATTAACTGCTCTACCATCAAGAACGCCAACGCTTTCTTTGAGCAGATATTCCTACCCATCGTGATGCACAATGAGATTACTATTCTTATGGATGAGGCACATATGCTTCCCAAGGATTTGGTCAATGCGTTCCTCACAGTATTCAATACCGAAAAAGGTAGCTATAAAGAATACCACCATGCAGAACAAATTTTTCAGTTTGATTTTACCAAGCAGAATTTTATCTTTGCTACTACCGAATTGGATAAGTTGTTCGCTCCGTTCAAAGATCGCCTCTCCATCATCGACTTCAAGCCATATACTGTTGAGGAGTTAGCTCAGATTACTGATTTGGTTTGTGGCGAGATTGAGTTTGAGGATGGGCTTCTTACAGACATCGCTGAGACTACAAGGGGCAACGCAAGGTCAGCAGTTAAACGCTCGAAAGAAATTATGTTATACTGCGAGGCTAAGAATGACAAGGATTACTCTAAGAAGGATTGGGAGTCTATGTCTCACACCTTGGGTATCAAGCCTCTTGGTTTATCTAACATCGAGATCGAGATTCTGTCAATCCTCAAGGAGCGTGGCAACTGCTCGCTTCAGATGCTATCAGCAGTCACGGGTATGTCTAGGACTGCGATTCAGAAGGAGGCAGAGCTATACCTACTCAAGCGAGGTCTGATGAAGATCAATGGTCAGCGTGAGCTAAGTGGTAGGGGTGCGAATATCCTACAAAAAATTTAGTGTTGTTATCATAGTGTTATGTATCAAGTCGGTAGGGTGTAAAAGCCCTGCCGATTTTTTTTATGTCCAAATAAGCTTGACAATTTATACCAAGTCAAATATCACTGGCAATTAGTATTAAACCAAATAAGACATATTATAGACACTAAACCAAAAAAGCTTTTAGATTCGTTAATTCCATAAGTTGTTGATTATCAAGGGTTTACAAGACGCGGGGAGGCGGGGGCGCGCAAGTCGTTGATTACCAGGAACTTATGAATGTCAAGAAAAAAATGGTGGAGGTGGGAGGATTTGAACCCCCGTCTCTAGCCGAAGCTAGATCGATAACCTTACACCCCCAAGAAGCCCCGCCCTTACGGGCGAGGCGGTGAGGCTAGGCTAGGAAGCGTTCAGCACACTGCCGAACGAATCCTTGACTGACTGCCGAGTGTCTGCGTAGGTGTCGAGGACACCATACAGAGAACTGGAGCGATTCGCTACGTTGAGCGAGTTGCCACGCCACACGTTAGTGAAAGCGTTTTGAAGCGACCAAAGATCACGCCCCTCGAAATTCTCATGCTCTGGCTTGTGCCATTGCTTGAAGATGTCAGCGATCTGTGTCTTACCACAAGCCCCTGCTTGATAGCCACGAAGGATCAAGTCGTGAGCGGTGCGGTCATTGATCTCAGTCGCCTTGTAAGCGTCGATCCGCTTGTCCGAAGTCGTCCAAGATTCCATCAACTGCCCAATCGCACGAGCAATGATTTGCGGTAAGTCACGCATGATGTGAGTAGTGTGACGACGACCCAAAACAATCTCATTAGAGAAGATCAGATTAGAGCAAACGAACGGAGCATCCCCTGCGGAGATACCTGCACGAAACGCCTTGTCGTGCGAGTTGCGAAGGCACATTACTGTGCCGACATCCTTGCCGTGTTTACGACCTGCACCACTAACTTGGAACAGACCGAAGTAGCGTTGCCCATAGCGGTGCAAAGCGTGATGCTCTTGAACAATGTCAAGAGACGGATTGTTGTCAACGGCTGAACGGAACTCTTTAACAAGAGCATCGTGAGCGATAGGATTCCAACGATCAGAAGGCTCTGGTGTCTTGACAGACTCGACCTGCTTAAAGTCGCACTCTTTAGACTCGCAAACATTGAGGTTAAGGAATTCTTGATTTACAGTTACCATAGTATTATTTGATTAGGATTATTATTTGAATGTGAGACTACATAGTATGGGAAAAGTCGTGTGGTGTCAAGCGTTAATCGCAATAAAAATAAAAAAAAGTTTTCTGTAAAGTTGGCACGGAATCTGTGTGTCCCCTGCGCGTTAGTTCCGTAAGTCGTTGTTTATCAACGACTTAGGCGCGCGGGGGGGCCGCGGCCTCGCAACTCGTTGAGTTGCAAGGACTTATGAGTCTAGTCTTCGATTAACCAAGGTCTGTCTTTATACCAAGCCCTAAGGATTGCGGAAGTCCAGTTTCTAGGTGGCGTCTCTAGCCAAGCTCTAGATTTTTTTTCATATAAAAGTATTTCGTTAGCCACACGAGTTTTTTTCTCTTGTTCTGTTTCTTTTTTAAATGGTAGTTTGGTTGTCATAAGCTATTAGTAGTATTAGTATTGTTAGAATTATTATAAGCATTAGCCTACAACGAAACCAGTTTCGTCTTTTTTGGCAAGCCCCTTTTCTATTAGACCGACAATTTTATTTTTGCCATCTAAAAAACGCAAGTCAGTTTCATCTCCGTTTATCACTTCTTTACCAAGCCAAGTCTTTGGAAGTTCGTTGCGGAAAACTGTTGCAATGTTGCCACCAAGCTCGGCAATGATTTCAACTAGCTTTTGGTTGCACTCACTACGAGAGTAAGTTAAGTGATAGTTTTTAGGCATCTCTCCCCGAACATATTTTTCCATGCGATTAAAATGCTTTGTGTAATCGTAGAATTGAACGTCTGGAAACATTTCCATAAGCGAAAGTTTTTTATCGTGCGATTTAACTTTAATGCTTTCCCAAGGCAAGTCACTTGTTAAGTTCAAACGGAAGCAAGGAATCATATCTTTCTTAGCCGAGAGTTTTATAGCGTTGCCAATCTCTTTTGCTAGTTGCCATACAAAGCCCTCTTTATCGGCAAAGAATTTTTGTGTTTTTGCAATGCGAGACTTTTGAACATTTGAGAATTTGCCACGTCCAGCAGTATTAAGACAAGCCGAAGCACAACCTTTTGAAGCACTAGAGCAAACATTGTAACCGCTTAGTTTAGCAGGTGCAAGGTGTAAGCCATAGGTAATGTATCCAAGTTTTTCGCCCTTAGATGTTTTTGAGTTTCCGTTGTTTAGTAGTTTAGCCATGATTAGCAGTATGGTTATTTTTATGTGGTTGTCAATAGAAAAATTTAGGGATGGCAGATTTCTTCTCACTACCTCACGCAATTCCCCATTGCGATCCGTATTAACGCTACGGCTGCTCGTTTAGTCCCATCTCAAGGACGCCATGAAATTTAAGCCGCCTCGCCCTAACCCCAAGGCGAGACGGCACTACAACAACAACAAAAAAGTTGTTAGACTAGCTTTATCTTGCTAATGCGATTTTTGTAAAAGGTGCGTATACCACCATTCTTAAAGCCAGTAGCATAAGAGTAAGTGTTGAATGTCTCGCCTTCATCTTCGATGAAGTTCATATCAATGAAGTAACGATTGGTTGTATTATCGCTCTTTTTATTGTATACGATACGAGCCATATTCTTTTTAGCGAAAGCCCTACGAATTGCAAGGCGAGTTCTTTGTATTGGATTTAGTTTTAGTTTAGTCATAATTTTTTCTCCTTTTGGATTTTCAATTAAAGCGACATTGTAACAGGATTTAAGGTTTCTGTCAAGTTTTTATTTGGAAGTCTAGCAATTTTTTCTAGCAAGTCGTTGCAACTATCGACATTGAGAAAGCCCGCGACATCATCTGTAATGTCTGGGTGTTGAATTATATTATTGTCTGCGTCGAGCAAAGCAAGCTCTAGACCATACGAAAATTCGTGTATGACTACAGAGGCTCCGTAGCCATTTGGAAACTCAAAAAGTTTTTGAACACCTCCAAGCTCTGGGCGTTCGGCTAGTGTCATAGTGTGAGGCAAGGCACTTGATACCTTGAATATTTCGCGTTGGTTATCTAGTATTTTCATAAGGCGTATTATATATTACTTGTTGTTAGCGTCAAGGTTTTTTTTAAAATTTTTTCTCCATCTTGCAAGACCAAGCATTCCTATGCGTTTAAAGGTCTCCCAATCTGGCTTGGGATCTGACAGGTTTAGCCATATTTTCATTCTTTGGATGGGATCTATATTCATGCGTAATAGTATGACAGAATCGAATTGAAGTGTCAACCAAATAAATAACAAATCGAACACTTTTTTTTTGCAAATAGTGTAAATACTTAATAGTCAAGGATTTAGAGAACAAAAAAAACTTATAGGTTCGTAAGTCGCTGACTTTCAGGCAAGGACTTACAGAATCTCGCAAAAGTGCTTGACTTTCGCGCGCACCTCCTCGCCCGTGTGGGTACAGTCGGCAGACTCGCCAGCGAAGCCGTCCCCAAGAATGAGGACACGACCTGCGAGAGGCTGAGGGTAAACCTCATCCACGAAACGCACGGCTTTTTCCGTGCCGTTGATCAGCCCCTCGTCGTCGACGAAGGCTGTGTTGTGCTCGTCGAAACGAACAGTGGTGAACATGTCGCACCCGACATGCTTCTGAATGTCGGTGTAGTCACCGACTTTGACAGTGGAGATTGTGTGGGCGAAGGGATCAACTAGGATTGCTTTATTCATGGTAGTAACTATATATCAGAGAGGTGAGAAGTCAAGAAAAAATTGAAAAAAACTTTCGATTAACGAAAGTCGGCAGAGTGCATAAGCTCCTGCTTGAACAGGCGCTCGTCGCGCTCGGCTTGAGCCAAGTCCGCAGCGGTAGGCTCGTACTCAGCCCAAGGGTCGAGTTCCTCGACCACTTCGTCACCGCACTTGATGACGTAGGCGGCAGCGTTGCCTACGAAATCGTAAGCCCCGTTGAGACCCTCGCGAGTGCGTGGGAAGGTTGCGTTTTCAGTTCCTGTCTCAAAGAGACCCGACACGTGGTATGTTTTGTTATCCATAATTAAAACAATAGGAAATTTTTTTCGGTTGTCAACTTTTTTTTCACTTTTTTTTCGTTTTTTTTTATTTTTTTTAGTTTCGTAAGTCGTTGAATATCAAGGACTTGCGGGCGCGGGGGCGCCCCTGCCTCGCAACTCGTTGAGTTGCAAGGACTTACGGATGATAAACAAAAGTTGTATTTGTTTTTCTACTACACGCTACTAGTCGATTGGGAAGCCTTGGTTGGCTCGCTGCGAGCCTTCTGAGTAGTAGCCTTGCTTTATCCATGCTTGGCGTTGAGCTTCGATGCGGTTGGCTTCTCTCTTTTCAGCGATTGATAGACAGCCGTAAAAGAAAAACATAAGGAAGATAGTGAAGCACACTATCGCAGGGCGAGACCATTCGCTTTCAATGAAGTTGATTAGTTTATTCATGAGTTTTCGATTAAGAAGATGATTGTGCCGACAAAGATCATGAGGGCGATTAGATGAGTGACAAAAAGGAATTCGTTTGTCCAGACTGTTTCGATATAAGATTTCTTTTTCATTGTGGTATTATGGGTTACTCTTGTTCAAGTGTCAAGCTCTTATTCAAGCTCTCAAGGATGCGTTGGGCGACTACCTCGCAAGCCTTCTCTTGCTTCTTGCTGAGTAGAGCATCGCCAAAGGCAAGCTCGGAATTGATCATGAGAGATAGATTCTCGACATCGAAGCAAGCGGATTGCATAGCGATGGGTTGGACATTTTTAGGCTGGAAAGACCAAGCCTTGTTGCAGATTTCGGTTTTTAGTTCTGTGATCATGGTTATTACTATAGGGATTAAAGAGCGGAAGTCAAGCGTTAATCGAACTTTTTTTTCAATTATTTTGCACGCATATGTGAAGCCATAGCCTCGACAGACTTTTGCCGTGCGTCGAGAATGTCTTGAGGGTTTACATCCTCAGCAACCCTAAGGTTGTTAAGAATCTCTACGTCGCTAGCACGACGACCAAGAGTGCGACCGAAGCCGTAGCGACCATCAGTGAAACTGTAACGACCATTGATGATCGTGCGTAAGACCATAGGCTTGCCATCGACGATGTAAGCCTTACCGAGTGTGAGTGTGTTATTTGTTATCATGGTTATCACTATAGCAGAAAATCCGAGAAAGTCAAGTCTTTTTTTTAGTTTTTTTAACTTTTTTTTTATTTTTTTTAGTTACGTAAGTTGTTGGTTATCAAGCACTTGCGCGGCGCCCCCGCCCCCTGCCCCGCAAGTCGTTGACTTGCAGGGACTTACGGATGAACAACAAAGGTTTTATTTTTGTATCTGATTTTCGGATACACTAGGAAAGTTCTTGACCACAGCGTCACATAGGCGGTCAACCAATTGACTATCAAAGTAACCGAAGCCCTCGACAATGGTGCCGATGTCTTCCATCAGTTGCTCGCGACGCTCCAAGTAATCTTCGGGCATTACAGTTCCTCCCATCCAACTGACTTGCACATCAGAGTTGTGAGGTTTCCGTTGTGGTCGTGAACCTTGACCACGTCACCCACACTTAGCGAGTAAAAACTTTTCTTGTCTGAGCAGTTCTCCCACAGAGCCAAAAGAATTTTTTCGTGCGCTTTGGTTATAAGTTCAAGCGGTGCGTTGGTTACATGAAACAAAAGCTCGGCAAGCTTGGACGGAATGTGTGGATAGTCGATGTGCTCTTGGTTGAGTCGCACAGAGAAAATGCATTTGCGAGCGACTTCCCATTTCTGAACGAATGGTTCGTCTTCGCTACGATGTAGTGATAGCTTTACTGTTTTCATTATTTTGAGCGGTAGTAGTCAGCCATATACTGAGTAGTTGTTTCAAGTTGGTCAAGGATATCTTGAGGGTTAACGCCTTCGGCAACCTTGAGGTTAGCCAAGGTGTGAAGGTCAGAGAAGCGAGAACCCAAGGTGCGACCGAAGCCATAGCGACCATTGGTAAAACTGTGGCGGTCGCCTTCGATTGATTTGAGAACCATAGGCTCACCATCCACGATGTAAGCCTGTCCGATTTGTAGTGTGTTATTTGTTGTCATAGTAAGTAGTATGTTTATTTTTGTGCGACTGTCAAGCGTTTTTGAAACTTCGCTTCCATCAAAGCGACTTCTTTCTTGCCGAAGACTAGGGCAAGACGCTCTGGGCTCTCGCCCAGGTTGCGGTTAGCATTATAGCTTGCTTGCGTGAGGTGGTCGATAACCTCTTGAATTTCTGTATCCTCCATAGTCTTACCACTCCAAAGGGCTAAGGTCTAGCTCGACTCGGTCGAAAGCACTAAGGCGATCGACAGACACTTCCATGTCCTCTCCGTCCTTAGTAAGGATTACTGCGTTGGCTCCGTCGATGCCTAGGACATCGACCCGACTGTGGTTGTCTAGTATTGCTGTAGTTATCATGCCTTACAGTATGTATAATTCTTTGCGGTTGTCAAGCATATAGCAAGCATCTGAGGGAATTAAATTTCGTTGACTGTCAACGACTTACAGATTCTGAGAAAAAAAAATTAAAAAAAGTTTTATATACCACCCCAGGCGTAGCTGACAATGCACAACCCTACCCTATTGTTAAAACTTAGACCTGCTACAGTCACGCAAGTCGCGGCGGGGAGGGTTTTGTAAATCTCCCAGTCTATTTTTACGATACCAAATTACTTAAGTCAAAAAAAATACGAGACCCTATTTGGCATAACAAAACTACTAAAATGTACTGAGTTGTTATAATACTTTAGATCATCTAGATTGTCGAGCTTGTAAGAATTCTTCATAATATTATTGCTTACTTTATTGTGCGAGTAATCTATATTTGAACAAAACTGAAAACCAATACTTCCAGATGGATAAGTCGGCACCATTGTATAGTAGTATTTAACATGCTTAAAATATTTGGTTTTAAATTTGTGCATATTTTTTATTAGATCTAAATCATAAAACATGCTTTCACATTGAGATACCACGATACCATTATTTTTTAATAAATTTTTTAAATTTGAATAGAACGATTCTTTAAACAAAGATTCTCCTACGCTGAAGGGATCTGTTGAATCAATTATTATTACATCATAAGACTCATTACAAAATTTAGCATGATCTGCTCCATCTACATTTATGATAGAAACCCTCTCGTCATTGAGACTGCATGACACACCTGGAAAAAATTTTTTCGAAATATTTATGACTTCTTTGTCGATCTCCACTAGGTGAACTTTTTTTACATCTTTATGCTTCAATATCTCTCTAACCGCGCCACCATCGCCTCCACCAATAACTAAAACATCCTCTGGATTACTGTGAGAACTAAGTGGGACGTGAGCAATCATTTCGTGGTAGTTGGCCTCATCAAACTCAGTCATTTGTATAACACCATCTAAACGCAAAAGTTTTCCAAAATATTTTGTTTCAAAGACTTCTATGTGCTGGTATTTTGATTTAACCTCATAAATTAAATTACCATCGATCCGAATGGTTTTACCACTCTTTTTATCCCAACTGTCTTCTATCATTATGAACGTTTAGAAACTTTATGTATTACATATTTAGCCTCAAAGAATTTTCTACTAAAACTAACCATTTCGTCTACATCATACCATTTACAGCTAAAAATATCTAAATAGGCTGCATTTGTATTATTTGCAAAATGTCCAGAAATTAAAGACGTTTCTATTAGCTGTGTCATTGAAAATCCAGACACTTTAGGGTCTTCACCAAAATGCACAACCAAGCACTCTCCAAAAGTTTTCATTTCTATCAAATCGCAAAGTTGCTTTACATATTCTTTGATTTTTTCAGCGTCTCTTATTATAGATGGGTTACAATCATACAAATCAACTGAAGTTGACATGCCCCAAAGATTTTCTGTATAAAATGTTTTTCTATCCATAATTGCCTCTATTCATACTTATCGAACTAAAATTTTTACACTTTAATTTATCTTTAAGATAATTTATTATTTTGGTTAAGTCAACTTTATTTCCGCAAGAGAAAATGTCTACTGCCGCATACTTGTGTTCTGGCCATGTATGAATACTTATGTGACTCTCTGCAATAACTAATACGCCAGTTATGCCGTAAGGACTAAATTCGTGGAAACATTCATTTACTACTGTTGCATTACCTAATTTAGCAGCCTCTAAAAATATTTCACGAACAAAATCAGAATCATCTATTTTGCTTTCTTCGCAACTATTAAACTCTACTATTTGATGATTGGCTAAATATTTCATTTATGGTCAATAAAGTATGCTAGATATTAGAAGCCCAGTAGCTGTGCCACAACAAGCGCCACAGGCATAGATAACCTTTTCCATAAAGTTAGAAAATGCTATACCTTGAATATTAAAGCACCAAACTAAAGATATAAGAAATCCAACAAAAATAGCACCCGCTACCTTGCCATTAGCTATCTGCCAAGTATTGAGGCAGACCAAGCTTACTTGCAACCAAGCGTACAGGAATCTTTGTAAATTTTTCATAAGTTATGGTACACCCCCTGGGACTCGAACCCAGAACCAATTGATTAAAAGTCAACTGCTCTACCATTGAGCTAGAGGTGTCTAATACCTCATGATGACACAAAAATAAAAAATGTCAAGTTATTTTTCTATTTTATCAGGATAAGTATACAATTCTAAAAGAGTCTCAGGGCTAAAACTTACATCGGTAACGCCACCATAAGTCGTAGTTGAACCAGTTACAACACGCGTGCTAGAAGATTTAGCAGAAGTTGAGCTTATACTTAAAGTGGGCGATAGGTCTCTAAATGTAGTTGAGTAACTATTAGCATTAGTAAAAGATTTAAATGGAATCAAGGTCTCTCCTCCGTTTTCTTTGCTAAGTGTTACTTTTAGATTCACATCAAAGGCTTTTCTTTTTATGTTAGTTATATATCCAGAATATGCTGCTGATTGTGAACCTTCAAAATCAGGAAGATTATGTGGATCGTATGAAGCAATTAATATTTTTGCTTGTAAGTCATGATAGCCTCCGTAAAAGCCTGAACTGCTGTTTATGGTAATAAAATCTTTTAAGCCATACCCCACAAAATTGTCTTCGTTACTTGGGTCACCATTGTACATTTTTATTGGCTGAGTCTTGACATTAATAGAAGAGCTTGCATCCCCTTGGGCATTATTTATTTCCTCTTGTGAAAAACTGTCTCGTTTGAAATAAATGCTAAGGCCATGCTTTCTGTTTTTAGGATCGGGAGTTATTTGTAATATATTCTTAGCGTTCAATTCAACATCTTTATTAATGTTAATATTTTTCGCACTTACTCTGAAAGAAGCGTCTTGTTTGAAAACCAAATTTGATTTAATAGATACGTCTTTTACAGAGTATAAGTTCCAATATAAACACACCGCCCTTAGTAAAGACGTATTTATTTGTTCTTTTGTAGCCGTGCCAGAACTAACTCCAGCTAACGTCACCCAATTATGATGACTAGAAACATCAACAACAAGGCTTCCTCCTATAGGAAACGGAAATCCGTTTCCTTGACCCAGTACTTTAAATGGTTCAGCTTCTGGCATGGCAAATTAACCACCAGTTGGCTTTGTTAAAAGAAGAACTCCAGATGGGCTGCCATCAACTGTGATTACTCCAGTTTGTGGAGTAAATCCAGCTAGTGCCACTACGTCTAGTATGGGAAAATTTGCAAAATTAATTTTTTTAGTAAAGTCTGTGTGGTCTGTTATAGGAAAAAAATCTTGTGTAAGATTCACATCGCCACTGGACAATAATGTTAGCTGAGATATTTTTTTGTTTGCCATTTTATCTCTTTACACTAAATTAGGAATTTGGGGCATCAGGGTAAATTGCTGATCCAGAGCTATCCATGTTATCGGTTAAATCGCGCAGGGTTTGACGATAAGTAGCCCATTCAGCCTTTTTAGAATCGCTAAGGGGTGAGTCTGGCAATTGAGTCCAATCAGACTCTAAGAGCAATTTATCTCTGTTAAATCTAATATTTCTTTTAAAATCTTCTGGAGCTGCTTCATAATTTTTTTCAGAGATTGTTTTAACCTCACCATTAATGTAAAACATTGGCTCTTCAGTAGAAAAGAATTGAGTAGCTTGCTCGTCGGTTAATGAGACCACTTCGGTGCCCTCAGGAATTATAGCGAAGTCTCCACCCTTCACTCTAATAATTCTGTTAGTTTCTGTTAATATAATACCCTTTTTCATAAATCATTTCCTTTTTCATAAATCATTTATCCATTTAAATTTTTCTTTTATTTGCTCTGAAAGTTCATAGCCCAAAACTTCGTTCCAATCATCTTTCAAAGGTTTTACCTCTTGGCGTATAACGTGGTCTCCATATGGAAACCCTACATCATGTTCTTGAGTGTATTGTTCTACGTTAGAAATATCGTGTACAAAATTATCTTCTTCAAGATATTCCCATACGTTATTCATTACACTTTGTGTGTTCTCTGTGAGATCTTTAGCGTTAATAAACATTAATTTATTTTTAAATTTTTTTATAGCTTCATGTAATCTTTCTATTGCTATCCCAACTGGAGGAGCCTGTATCCATCCTTGAGCTCTTTTTTCTATGGTTGTCCAGCTAGAAGGATCTTGTTGCTCTATGCCATTCATAAAAGAAGGATGCTGAGATCTTTTCTTTTCCATACTTGATATTACGCCTCTTATGTCGCGGACTGGAACTAATATTTTAGCATTAGGCCAGATAGTAAAAACCAAATCCAAAGAACCAATCCAAGCTCTAGACTTGTCTACTACTACTGGCCTGTCAGTGATTCTGTTAAAAGCGTTTTCACATCCAGCCTTAACATAATCTAAATACATTGGCTCTAATACCTTTTTCATAAATCATTTATCCATTTAAATTTTTCTTTTATTTGCTCTGAAAGTTCATAGCCCAAAACTTCGTTCCAATCATCTTTCAAAGGTTTTAC
>LULW01000153.1_pt1 | contig 30383 bp, 51 predicted proteins | sample 729531 | NCBI WGS metagenome assembly LULW01 (sample SAMN03860279, study PRJNA289734) | marine metagenome | biome: seawater column; feature: ocean; material: water; isolation source: Red Sea water column Station 108 - depth 10m | place: Saudi Arabia: Red Sea | collected 2011-10-15 | depth 10 m | reverse complement strand
AGCTACAACTCAAACTGACAGCTTCCTACAGAGTGGGGTAGTACAACCTTTGGCAGAATTGAATCTATCCGCAGAAAGAGGCGGTGACTTTGTAAAGATACCTTTCTACAAAGCTAACTTAACTGGAGATTTTGAAGTTTTAACAGACTCAACATCATTGACACCAGCAAAGATTACAGCTGATAACCAAATTGCAGCTGTACTTCATAGAGGTCGTGCGTTCAGTTCTCGTGACTTAGCTGCTCTTGCAGTTGGTGGCGGTGTTGACCCAATGGCTGCTATTGCTCAGAAGATGGCGGCATACGTCAACAACCAGAAGCAGAAAGATTTATATTCTTGCTTAACTGGTGCATTTGGTTCTATCAACGCTAACGATAGTAACTCAGCATTATTTGCTTTAACTATTGATTCAGAGTCTGGTGATACACCAACAGTTCTTAGCCCTAGACACGTTGCTAAAGCACAATCTTTACTAGGCGATCAAGGAGGTAAGTTAACAGCCGTAGCAATGCATTCAAAAGTCTTTTATGACTTGGTTGAGAGAAATGCTATTGATCGTATTTACGACAATACAGGCGCTCCTGATACATCAGCAACTGCTGGTAGTACAACTAGAGCATTTGATGGACCCACAGCTGTAAATACATTTATGGGTCTTAATGTAATCGTTTCTGACGATATACCAACAACAGGCTCTGGAGCTTCAACTGAGTACTCTACTTTCTTCTTTACACAAGGGGCAGTGGTAACAGGGGAGCAAGCACCAATCAGAACACAGACTGATAGAGATATTCTTGCTTTAGAGGAAGCAATGGCAGTGGATCTCCACTACATTTACCACCCTGTAGGTCTTAAGTACGCTGTTTCAACTGTCAATCCTAATAGAACTGTATTAGAGACTGTTGCATCATGGTCGAAAGTGTATGAGACTAAGAACATCGGTATTGTTCGTGCTACAAACGTAAGTAATCAGGATTAATCATGCCATCATTATTTGAAGTAACTGCTGGCTCCTTAGTTGGACCCACAACTGGCGGTACTGTAACTCAGGCTACCAATAAATCCACAGGTGTAACTCTAAATACAGAGTCTGGTCAAATCACAATGAACAATGCACAGCTAGACGCTGGCACAGAGGTAACTTTCACAGTAACTAACAGCAAGATTGCAGCAACAGACGTTGTTGTAGCTTGCCATGGTTCTGCTGGTACTGCTGGTTCATATCTTGTGAATGCTAATAGTATTGCTGCTGGTTCATTTGCAATAACAGTTTCTAATGTATCTGCTGGTAACTTAAGCCAAGCAATCGTTATTAACTTTGTTGCTCTTAAAGGTGCATCAAGCTAATGGCTATGTACGCATTTAGGCGTATGAGAGAGAGGAATGAAGCTGCTGCTAAGGCGGCTTCTCTCACTCCCACTATCGAAAAGCCAAAAACTAAACCAAAGTCCAAAAAGGTAAAACTAAATGGCGATAACACTTGATGCTACTGTTGGCGGTGCTAATGCTAACACCTATATAACTCTTGCTGATGCTAACTCTTTTATTGAGGGTCTAGTTCTCAGTGATGATGCTGCCGCATGGGACGGCTCAAGTAACGATAATAAGAATCGTGCGCTTTTTACAGCTGCTCAAAGAATTGATAGAGAGAAGTTTTTGGGAGCTAGAGTAGCCGACACTCAAGCTTTGGAGTGGCCTAGATCAGGAGTAAGGAAACCTGATACATACACCAACTTGTATGGCTTATCATTTCCTAATAGATTAGTAGCAGATTATTATTTAGACACAGAAATACCAGATAGAGTAAAACACGCGCAAGTGATTCTAGCTGTTTATCTCAACAATAATAGGAATGGGTTAGAGCTAAGTGGTTTAGAAGATTTCGCCTCTGTTAATATTGGTAATATAAATGTAACTCCTAGATTTTACGGAGCAGTGGGCATTGATCGTAGTATTCCACCAATCGTTGACCACTATCTAATGGGTATTAGAATAGGTGGAAGAGCAAACTTATCAATTAAGAGGTCATGAAAATGGGTTACGGCTACGAGTATCCAGCAGCAATTATTATTACTGATACAAATGCCCATACAGGCAGATTTGGTAAAGTTCATTGCTTAACAGATGCAGAAGCAACTTTTGTAGCAGAAAATATAACAGAAAATGGATCAGCCACTATTAATGGCATCACAATGAAAGCTTCATCTGAAGTTTGTGGTGTTATTACAAGTATTACTCTTGCAAGTGGTCAAGTAATTGCTTATTTCTTATGAGTCTTGCTAAAGCACTAAAAAAAGCTGCCAGCGCTTCATTAAAAAAACTTGGCGGTGATGTGACTATCAGACAGGTAACAGCAGGGTCATACAATACCACTACTGGAGCTATAAGTGAATCTACGTCAGATACAACTATCAAAGGTGCATTAAGTAATGTTACAAAGAATCAAGTAAACGACTTAATAGAATCGCAAGATAAATTACTAACAATATCTGCTGGAGATCTTACATTTGTACCAACTACAAAAGACAGAGTTGTTATAAGTAGCGTGGAGTTTAAAATAATCCAAGTTATTACAAACGAACAAAATAATACACCTGTAAGTTTTGATCTTATCTTGAGGTAACTATGACAAGACAAATTAGAATAGATCAGATTCCAGATGTCATGGAAGAAGCTGTAATTGATTTAGTAGCTGCAACTACGCTTGAATGGACTAGACGAGTGAAAAAGGCTACACCAGTTGTTACAGGTAGATTGCGGAACTCATGGCAAACAGAAATTAAAAAAGCTAGTGGAACCATAATTAATAATTTACCTTATGCAGAGCCTGTTTGTTATGGTGAAAACCTCCCACCATCATGGGGCAAACAGTTTAGAACTAGACAGCAAACTGTAAAAGGATTTCCAGAAATAATAGGTAAAGAACTTCAACAATGGGCAAGCGATGAATATAACAAAATCAAGAGGAGGATATAATGGCTGCTGTCGATTTAAATACAGTTAGATCAACAATCGAGGCCAGATTAGCAACAGAGCTTGCTTCAAGTCCCGCCATTCCTGTTGTTTTTAATAATATGGCTTTTGACTCTACTACTGAAGATACCTTTGTACAGTGTCAAACAAGCTTTGGGTCAGGGTCTTATCTTGCAAGTGGAGTTAATGTTGTTGTTGGATTAGTAACATTAAACGTATTTACTGAAGAAGGTATAGGAGCTGGCTCAAACTTTACTATATGCAAAAGGCTTAGAGACTTATACAATAAGATTACAGTTTCAGATGTTATTTTTGATTCACCTGTTGGTCCCGAAATTTTGGCTTCAAGTCCTGAAGGTAAATTTCAAACCCAATTAAGAATAACCTTTGAAATATATGAGGAACTTTAATTATGGCTAAACTTGAAATCACAGAAGAAATGCTAGATGCTATCGAAGCTGTTAAAGGCAGAAGAGAGGCTAATTATTGGGATCCCGAATGTAGAAAATACTATGAGCAACAACAAAGTTTGAAAAAAGATGTAAAAAACTCCGAAAAGAGTTAATATATTTGTAAATATTTCTTTTTTTTGTTATGGCTGTAAAAGGTGATGTTGGCAAAATTATGTTTCACAATGCTGCTGGAACAGAGGCTGACATAAGTGATTTAAGAGCTTGGTCTTTATCAGTAACTAAGGATACACAGGAAACTACAAAAATGGGCGATACAGCAAAATCATTTGTTGGTGGCCTTATTTCTGGTGAAGGTTCTGCAACTTTACTTTACAATCCATCTGGCAACTCAGATTATCAAGCTTTTATTGATGATGTTCTTGTAACTGGAGATGCTGGTGACGCTCTTTTTGAACTGTTCCCAGACTCTGCACAATCTGCAAAAAAAATAGGTTTTTCTGGAATAATTACAGGGGCAGAATATGCTGCAACACTTGGAGAGATTCAGGAAATTTCTATTTCATTCATTACAACTGGTGCCATAACTTCAGCTATATAGTAAATTAAGATTATCTCGCACTTAATTTATGCCAGCACAAAGAACACTCGACACGTTAAAAGCCGCTTTTGACCTAAACCAAAGGCGCAAGTTTGATGTAAAAGATGATAATGGTAATTTGGTTGTCTCTCTGTACTTTAAAGCCATAACAAGATCAGATAGAGCAAGAGCCACACAAAGGGCTGGAAGTGATGACCCGCTTGTAGTTTCAACACATATGCTTTGTCAGTTGGCAGAGTTAGAAGATGGGACAAAAGCATTTCACCCTTCAGACTTTGGTAATTTACAAACTGAACTGCCAGAAAATGTTTTGAATGAAATCGAGATGTTTTTATTTGGTGTAAATCCAAACGTGACAGTAGATGCAGCAAAGGAAGCTTAAAGGGGGATAACTATTTAAACTTTGAGTTTTTCCTTGCAACAGAATTAGGTAAGACAGTTAGTGAATTAAGAACACAACTCACTGAAGAAGAGTTGATATTTTTTGCTGCATATTACGAATTAAAGTATGATAGAGAAAAGAAACAGGCAGATGCACTTAAACGCAAAGCCAAGTATAGTTAAAGGAGTTATTTTTTAGTTGTGGCAGTATCTAATGTAGAACTAAGAGTTAGTGCTACCCAAGCTATCACAGCGTTAAGAAAGGTTGATACACAGGCGAAAAAATTTAACCAAACTGTCAATGGAACTGGCAGTAAATTGAAAGATGCAAATTTAGGACTTAGAGTTTTACCAAAAGGATTTTTTGCTGCGGGTAAAGGCGCTAGTGCAGCTTCATTATCTTTCAAAGCTGCGGCTGCCAGTTTGGGTACTTTGCTTGCTCCGATAACTGCTGGAATTACTTTAATAGCTGCATTTGGAAAAGTATTTAGTACTTTAGCTGCACAAGATTTTGCAACTGCAAAAGTAAAAACTCTTGGTGTAGAAGTTGATACTTTGACTCCAAAACTTGCAACTTTGTCTAATGAGCTAAGTGGTCAGGTTTCACAACTTGGCCTACTAGAGGCGTCTTATGACGTAGCATCAGCTGGCTTTAGTGAGACTTCAGAATTAATAGATGTTCTAAAAGCATCGCAGCTAGGTGCTACTGGTGGATTTTCTGATCTCGCAACTGTTACTGATGCAACCACATCTGTTTTAAATGCTTATGGTTTAGAGTCAGACAAAGCTGCCAAGATAGTAGATGGATTTGTGCAGACACAAAATGATGGTAAAATTATTGTTCAACAGTATGCACAACAAATAGGTCGATTAGCACCTATAGCTGCTGGTGCTGGAGTTGGTATAGATGAACTTAATGCGGCAATATCTAGTGTCACTGCAACTGGTGTACCTGTTGAATCTACCTTTGCTGGACTACGACAAGTTATTGCAGCAATACAAAAACCCACAGGAGAAGCGGCAAAAGCTGCTGAAAAACTAGGAATAGACTTTAGTGCAGCTGCTCTTAGTTCAAAAGGACTAGGAGGTGTTTTACAGGATATAATCGACAAAGGTGGTGCAAGTGAAGAAACTCTTGCCTTGTTATTTGGTTCAGTAGAGGCGAGAACAGCCGTTCTACCACTATTAAACGATCAACTTGAATCTTTTAACAAGAACTTAGAAAACCAAGCTAATGCTCAAGATACTGCGGCCAAAGCTGCATTTACAGCATCTAATACAATTCAAGGACAGCTTACAAGACTTGGTACTGCTTTTACAAACTTAGCTGGAGAGGGTTCAGAGTTTGGAGCAGTAATTAGAGAAACTTTAAAAGTAGCTGCTGTAACTATCGAAGCTTTAGCGGCTGCTGTAAAAATCATATTTTTACCAATAAGAACATTAATTGCTCTTGTTTCAGAAGTCGGTAAAGCAATAGGAGAGGCAATAGGTGTAGATGCAACTAATGTATTATTTGATCTCGAACAGGGCTGGATTGCTGTTAAAGAGGGTGTTACAGCTTTTTCAGATGCTGTGATAGGAGTTGGTAAAACTGTAGGTACAGTAGTTGGCGGCATAGTTAAAAAATTTATCGGTGCATTTGAAGCAATCGCAAAATTTATTGATGAAAACCCAGTAGCACAATTTATTCTTAAGTTCTCTGGCATAGAGCTAATCCAAACTAATATAAACAAATTAACAGAATCTTTCGGGCAAAAAATAGAAGAAAATACAGAAAAAACAGATAAATTAAAAAAGAAAGTTGAAGAAACAAAAACTGAAACAGGTAAATTGAATGATGCTTTTGCAAAAATTGGTGATACGCTTGCTACTGGAGTATCTGACGCTTTAGTTGGTGTTGTAAATGGTACTAGATCGCTTGCAGATGCAGCAAGAAGCTTACTTAGTGATATTGCTAATCAGTTCTTAAGGCTTGGTATAAATACGCTTCTATTTTCCGCGTTTGGTGGGTCGGGAGGTTTATTTAAGAATCTCCCTACCTTTGCTGCTGGAGGTAGACCACCAGTAGGCAGACCATCTATAGTCGGTGAACGTGGACCAGAATTATTTGTACCTACAGTTGCTGGTACTGTTATTCCTAACGAAAAAATGGGTGGAATGACTAATAATATTGTTGTTAATGTAGATGTAGATGGCGGGGCTAGTGTTGATGCTGATGAAAATAACAGTAAACAGTTTGGGCTTGCTCTTGCATCTGCTATACAAGCAGAGATAATAAATCAAAAACGTGCTGGAGGTTTACTTGCGTAATGGCTACATTTCCCTCTATAAATCCAACTTATGCGGGTTTTTCCAAAAGATCAAATCCTAATAAAAGACTTGTTCGTTTTCAAGATGGATACGAACACAGAATTGTCTTTGGATTAGCTAGTCATCAAAATCCTAAAATTTATTCTTTAATATTTGACGTAACAGAGACTGAATCAGATGTCATAGAGGCATTTCTTGATAGTAGGGCAAACGATCAGGCAAGTTTTACTTTTACTCCACCAGCTGAAGGAATATCAAAAACAGGTACATATAGTCAATCTGGTACTACTGTTACTATGACAGTTACAAACCATGGCATTGCAGTGGGTGAAACTGTAACTCTTGACTTTACAACTGGTTCTGCCACTGATGGAACTTTTATTGTAGCCTCTGCCGCAGATCAAAATACTTTTACAACAACTGCTGCTGCAAGTGCAACTAACAGTGGTAATGTTTCAGTAACAGTTTCTGGGGCTGGTCAATACGTCTGTGAAAGCTGGACAAAATCAATACCTTACAACAATAGAGCTAAACTAAGTTGTACATTTAGAGAGGTTTTTGAGCCATGAGTTCTAGTGTTATTAGCGATATTCAAGGTATAAATCCTTCATCAATTATTGAATTATTCACTTTAACGACAACAACAGCTTTACATGGGTCTGCTACAACATACAGATTTCATGCTGGTTCAAGTCTAAATTCTAATGGAAAAGTTGTCTGGGCTGGTAATACTTATGAGAGATTCCCTGTTGAGGCTAGTGGATTTGCTTTTCAAAAAGGTCAAATACCAAGACCCACATTGACTGTTAGCAATGCACTTGGAACTATTACGTCAATACTTCTCGCTGTAAATCAAACAACAACAGGAAATGATTTGACAGGTGCGACAGTTACAAGAATAAGAACTCTTGCAAAGTTTCTAGATGCTGTTAATTTTGCTGGAGGAGTAAACCCTTATGGAACACCAGACCCAAATGCTGAATTTCCCCAAGAAATTTACTCAATAGACAGAAAGTCATCTGAAACAAGAGACGCTGTAAGCTTTGAACTAGCTGCTCCAATAGACTTAGCTGGAGTTCGTGCGCCAAAAAGACAATGTACAAGGGCTGAATTTCCTAGCATTGGATTAGTTGTGTGATGACTTGGAAAGATGACGCTTTGCTTCACGCTAAAGAACAAGACCCAAAAGAATCCTGCGGTCTTTTATTAAATATTCGCGGAAAAGAAAAATATTTTCCTTGTCAAAATTTATCAATAACTTCTCATCAATGTTTCATAATTAATCCAGAAGATTATGTTAAAGGCGATGAACTTGGAGAAATTATTGGAATTGTTCATTCGCACCCGATTACACCACCTGTTGCTTCAGAGGCCGATAAAATAAGCTGTGAAGATTCAAATTTGCCTTGGTATATTGTCAACCCTAAAACAGAAACTTGGGGATATTACGAGCCTTGCGGATTTCAACCGCCTTTACTTGGAAGAACTTGGGTTTGGGGTGTTACTGATTGTTTAAGTTTGGTGGAAGATTGGTATTTACAAGAAAAAAAGATTACTTTTAAAAAAGCCACAAGACCTTTAACACCTGAAATATTTCACGAAAATCCACAATCAAAAGAAGATGGCGATTTTAATAATTATCTAACTACAGCGGGTTTTCGTTTATTAACAGCAAATGAAAAACTACAAAATGGCGATGTTTTAGCGATGAGTATTTTAGGTAAAGGTTTGAATCATGTTGGAATTTTTATAGATGGTGATGTTTTGCATCATTTAGGAGATAGACTATCTTGTAGAGAGCCATACAACCCTTGGTTGTTAAAATGTACAGGTGGGCGGTATCGTTATGTTTCGTAAAATAAAGTTATATGGAGAATTGGCAAAAATAACAGGCCATAAAGAATTAGATGCCGTTGTAACCACAACAGCACAAGCTGTAAGTTTCTTAGTCAATAATTTCCCAGAATTAGAAGGGCATATGTCAGACAAACACTATCAAGTTTTAGTTGGAGAAGAAAATGTAAGTATAGATCAATTAAACTTCCCGATAGGAAAATCTGAAATTAAATTTGTTCCTGTTGTATCTGGCTCTGGTGGTTTAGGAAGGGCTTTATTAGGTGGTGCTTTGATAGCTGTTTCAATGGGTGCTTTCGGTGCTTTCGGTGCTGGTGCGATAAGTTTTGGTGCTGGTGGTGGAGGCTTTGCTGCTGCAAGTCTTGGAGCAAAAGCTGCTTTTGGTATTGGTGCTTCTTTAGTACTTAGTGGTGTTAGTGGTATGTTGTTTCCTGTACCCAAAATGCCTGAGTTTAGTTCTGAGCAAGACCCAAGATTGTCATTTAGCTTTGGTGGGACACAGCAGACCTCCAGAGCGGGAACTCCAGTCCCTTTAGTATATGGAGAAATATTCACTGGGTCGGTTGTAATTAGTTCTTCAACAGACACCGAACAAGTACAAGTATGACCAAAAATAAAAAGATTATTCGTGGTTCATTTGGTGGAGGTAGAAGGTCATCTCCACCTCCACAACCTACAAGAACCCCAGATACTCTGCACAGCAAGCAGTTTGCTACATTTTTAGACCTAATTTCTGAGGGAGAAATAGAGGGTAGTGCAAGTGCATCAAAAGAGGGTATTACAGATAAAACCTCTACTGCCTATAAAAATGCTTACCTTAAAGATGTGTTTTTGAATGATACTCCAATATTAAGAGCAAATGCATCATCTTCTAATCCACAAGACTCTGATTTTAACTTTCAAAATGTAACCTTCAATTCGAGACATGGAACCGCAAACCAAACAAAAATAAATGGTATTGAGAGTTCTTCATCAACTACACCTGTCGGTGTTACTGTTACAGCATCTTCTCCAGTAACCAGACAAATTACAAATTCAAATGTAGATCGAGTAAAACTTACGATTACATTCCCACAGATACAAGTAGCAACAGATAGCGGGGATCTATTAGGAGACACAGTACAATTCAAAATTTCTGTTCAATACAATTCTGGTGGTTTTACAGACATTCATACTGACACAGTTACTGGTAGAACTGCTGACGCATACCAAAAAGATTTTTCTGTACAACTTACAGGATCTTTCCCAGTAGATATAAGAGTTACAAGAATAACGGCAGACAGTACATCAAGTAGCACAGTTAATTCTTTTCAATGGACAAGTTTTTCAGAAATAATTGATAATGCCTCTACTTATGCAAACTCTGCTTATAACGCAATTAGATTAGATTCTCAACAGTTCACTTCTATACCAACAAGAAAATTCAGAATCAGAGGAATTAAGGTAAGAATACCAGCAGCAGGGGCAAGCGGTTCTGGCACACCAAGCGTTGATAGTACAACTGGCCGCATAGTTTACCCAGATGGGTATATATTTAATGGTGTGATGGGGGCTGCGGTTTGGACTTCGTGTCCAAGTATGATCTTGCTAGACCTTTTAACTAACACTAGATATGGATTTGGAGATCATATAACTGACAGCAATCTTGATTTATTTTCTTTTGTAACTGCTAGTAAATATGCAAACACTCTTGTTGATGATGGGTTAGGAGGACAAGAGGCAAGATTTAGCTGCAACGTAAATATACAATCATCTTCTGAGGCGTTTGACCTTATTAATGAACTGGCAGGTGTTATGCGTTGTATGCCGATCTGGTCTGCTGGAACAATTACTATTGCTCAAGATTCGCCAAAAGATGCAAGTTATTTATTTAATTTAAGCAATATTTCTTCTGATGGTTTTTCTTATTCTGGTAGCAGTTTAAAACAAAGACATACTGCTGTTGCTGTTTCATATTTCGACATGGATAGTCAAGAGATAGATTTTGAAGTTGTAGAGGATAGCACAGCCCAAAGTAAGTTTGGAGTTATTACAAAACAAGTCAAAGCTTTTGCGTGTACTTCAAGAGGTCAAGCCGCAAGATTGGGGAGAGCAATTTTATTTGCAGAACAGAATGAATCAGAGTTAGTAAGCTTTACAACTTCAATAGATGCTGGGGCAGTGGTTAGACCAGCAGCAATAATAGAAATTAATGACCCTGTTAGGGCTGGAGTTAGAAGAGGAGGAAGATTAAAAGCTGTGGCATCAACTACTGTTATGACTGTTGATGATGTAAATGATACAGATTTAGCAACTGATAACAGCCCAACTTTTAGTGTGGTTTTGCCAGATGGGACTGTAGAAACTAAAAATGTTTCTAGCATTTCTGATGATGGAGTAGTTACTGTAAGTTCTGCTTTTTCTCAAACACCAAATGTAAACACAACATGGTTATTGCAAAACACCACTGTTCAAGCACAAAAATTTAGAGTAATTACTGTTGAAGAGCAAGATGGGGTTAACTATTCCATTACGGCGTTGTCATATGTGGAAGGAAAATATGCCTTTATTGAAGATGGGTCTAGTTTACCAACAAGAAATGTATCTGTTTTAAATGAATTAAAACCACCTCCTTCTAACTTATCTGCTGTTGAAACAATAGTACCTATTAATAATCAGGCAGTATCTAAAATATTTATTAGTTGGCAACCAATTACAGGAGTTACTGAATATCAAGTAAATTATCGTTATCAAAACAGTAATTTTGTGTCTGAAAAAGTTTCAAGACCTGATTTTGAAATAAAAAATAGTCAGCTTGGTACATATGAAATTCAAGTTTTTAGTTATAACGTACAAGGTCAACTTTCTGCAAATTCTAACGATTTAACATTTATTGCTGTTGGTAAAACTGCACTACCAGAAGATCCCACAGGTTTAACAATCGAACCAGTGTCAGATCAATTTGTAAGGTTAAGATTTAACCCTGCAACAGATGTTGATGTGACCCACGGTGGTTCTATTTCCGTAAGGCATACGCCATCTGTAGACCCTGCTGTTGCAACATTTAGTAATTCAACAGAAATAATTCCAAAACTTTCAGGAAATATCAGCGAAACACTTGTTCCCGCTTTAACTGGAACTTATAGTATTAAATTTATTGACGACGGTGGGCGCAGATCAGATAACGCTGCAAGAATAATTGTTACGCAACCAGACCCACAACCTCACCAAGTAATACTTACAGAAAGAGAAGATACAGATTCACCTCCCTTTCAAGGTAATAAAATAAATACATTTTATGACGCTGATTTTGATGGGTTGCTACTAGATGGAACAACATTATGGGATTCAATAACACAAAATATTGATGATTTATCAAATATTGATTTTGCTGGTCCAATCAACTCAACTGGTTCATATGAATTTCAAAATGAAGTTGACATGGGTGGAGTTTTTAATCTTACTTTAAAAAGACGATTTGTAACTTCTGGACTTTTACCTAATGATTTGATTGACTCTAGAACAGCAAACATTGATACATGGACAGAATTTGATGGAACGCTTGCTGAAGATGTTGGTGCAAAATTACTTGTTGCGACAACGCAATTAGCTACGACAACTTCAACAGCAGCCACCTATGAACAAAGTGGTACAACCATTACGATCACTAAATCTTCACACGGATATAGTGTCGGCGACCAAGTTGTAATTGATTTTACTGCGGGAAGTGCTGTTGATGGTAATTATGTAATTCAATCAGTTCCAAATGCAAATGCTTTTACAGTAACAGCAAGTGCAAGCGCAACAATATCGAGTGGCACCTCATGTAATATTGGACCTAATTTTACACAATTTAATACTTTTGCAAATGGAGAATATACAGCAAGAGGATTTAAATTTAAAGTTGAACTTACTTCAGATGACCCAGCACAAAACATAAATGTTACTGAACTTGGTTATGAGGCAAGTGTAAAACGTAGAACAGAAACTGTAAATACATCTATAGCCTCTGGAACTTCAGCAAAAACAGTAACATTTGCAGACCCTTTCTTTACTGGTACTGGTTCATTAGGTGGTTCAAATGCTTTTTTACCAACTATTGGAATAACTCTTGAAGGAGCCGTAACAGGAGATTACTTTAAAATTACATCTATTACAGGAACACAGTTTGTAATAGAAGTTAGAGACTCAAGTAACAATTTTAAAAATCTTAATTTTAGATATACTGCTGTAGGGTTTGGTAAAGGTACATAAATATGTTTATATTTAAGTTATCAACTATCATATACTTATACAAAAAGGACTAAGTAATGCCCACACATGATTACGTTATTGCCAATCAATCTGGAGCCGCCTTTAGAACAGATTTAAATAATGCCCTTGCTGCAATCGTAAGTAATAACTCAAACTCATCTTCTCCCTCTACTACTTATGCTTATCAATGGTGGGCAGATACAAATGCTGGTGTTTTAAAAATAAGAAACTCTGCAAACAACGCATGGATTGAATTATTACAACTTGATGGTACGTTAACTCTTGAAGATGGGTCAGCTTCCTCTCCAGCACTAGCTTTTCGAGATGATTTAAATACAGGTATTTTTTCTGGTGGAGCAGATCAACTTGAAGTTTCAACAGGTGGAACTGAAAGGTTAATGTTGAGTAATACTTCAACAGTTTTTAACCAATCGGGAGCAGATACAGATTTTAGAATTGAAAGTGATAGTAACACACACGCTTTTTATCTTGACGCGGGTAATAATCGGGTTGGTATAAGCACATCAAGTCCAGATACATTACTACATTTAGCGGGAGCAGATACAGCAATAATACGTTTAGAAAATAGCGACAACAGTTTAGTTGCTGACCAATTAATAGGTGGTCTTGAATTTGAAAAAACAGACCCATCTGGTGCGGGAGCGGGTGTAGTTGGTGGTGTAAGAATGTATTCTGGTGATTCTGTCGGTTCAAGTACTTATTTGGCATTTTCAACGTCAAGTTCAAGTACTAATAATGCTGAGGCTTTTAGAATAGACGATTCTGGGCGGGTGCTTATTCGTGGGCAGGCAGCTTTTACATCAACTTCATTAAGCGATAGACTCCAAGTTAAAGCACAAAATACAGGAGATGCTTTATGCCTTATTGGAAGAAACGGCGATAGTAGTTGTACAATGTCTTTCCGTGAAAATGACGCTTCTACCCTAATGGCAAACATAGGAGTAGGTACATCGAGTATGACAATAAGATCTGAAGGGTTTGTAGCATTAAAAACAGGCGGTAGTACTGAGAGATTTAGGTTTACAGGTGATACAAAGTTTGGAGTCGGTGTTTCTAACCCTGCTGCAAGTATCGACCTTGTAAGGGGTGGAAATGAGTGTATCAGAATGGAAAATACAACTGGTGTCAGATTAAGAATGATTTTTCATGATAGTGCGGATAGAGATGGTGAAATTGAAATGCACACAGGTGATTTTTTATTTAATCTTGAATCAGGTGGTACATTAGTACAACAATTTAGAGTCGATCACGATAGTTCATTTCATTTTGGACCTCAAGGTGTATTAGACCCTGCAAATAATAACAGTGTTGGTGTTTCTGGTCGAGGTTCTATAGGCTTTATGTCATTATGTAGGGATTCTGATATTCCTTTAGTTGTTGGGCGTAAAGGAAGTGACGGCGAATTATTAAGATTAAAAGCACAAGGTACAACAGAGGGTACTATAACGGTTAGTGGTTCAACTGTTAGTTATAACGGAGGTCATTTAAGCAGGTGGTCACAAATTAAAGGTTTATCACAAACTGACAAATCAGCTAGGCCAGAAATCTACCAAGGCACTGTGATGAGCAATCTTGATGATTTATGCGTTTGGTCTTATCCTGATCAATTTTATACTGAACAGGATAAAACAGATGGAAACATTCCAGAAGGCAAAGATGTAGGTGATTTAAAAAAAGCTGCACATACTGAAGACAATCAACAGTTAAATATGACTAAAATTTCTGATACTGAGGGCGATCAAGATGTCGCAGGGGTATTTTGGACATGGGATAATTCAAATGACGATTATTATACAAATGATTTTTATATTGCAATGACAGGGGATATGGTAATCAGAGTTGCAGCGTCAACAACAGTTCAGAGAGGTGATCTATTAATATCAGCAGGTGATGGAACAGCAAAACCACAGGCAGATGATATTATCAGAAGTTCAACCATTGCCAAAATTATTTCTACAAATGCAACAGCTACCTATGCCGATGGTAGTAAAGCCTACCCTTGTGTTTTAATGGCTTGTTAATATAATAAGATTACTGAAATTAATTCTATGGCAACACCACAAGAACTTTATGACGAAACAAAAACTCGTCTTGATTTAAATATTGCAAAATTACAGATGCTTCAAAAAGATATACAGGAAAAACAAGCAGAAGCACAACAGTTAATGCAACCTATTATGGAAGATCAAGGCGCTTTAAAACAGTTAGAAAAACTAAGCGATGTTGTTCAAACTGTAGAATCAAAGTAAAATTTAACTAAACATTTATTAGCATGGCTGTTACATGGAATGTTGTCTCTTTAGATGCAACAAAAACTGTTGGAAGTCTTTCTGATGTTGTTACTGAGATTCATTGGACAGCGAGAGATTCAGAGGGAGATCATTTTGGTTCTGCTTATGGTTCTGTAGCAATTGCTGAAGCTGACAGCAAATCATTTACTGCATATAAAGATATAACAGAAGAAAATGCTATTGCATGGGCAAAAGCTGCAATAGGTTCTGATGAGGTTACAGCTATTGAAACAGGAATTGCTGCACAGATAACAGAATCAAAAACGCCTACTGTGACTTCTGGTGTACCTTGGTAAGTTTTAAAATTTTACTTTTTCGTGCATTTGTTTGGTCATCATTCCACCAATTAGGTAAAGTGGAGCTAGGCCAACAATTAAAAACAGTACCATTATTGAAATCGGTGCTAGTGCCTTTATAAACGCTTCTTTCCACATATGTTTCAAAAAATTTGTCAGATAGCTTCATTGTTGTCGCTTTTTCTTACCTTGTCAATGTTGGGCGGTTCATACTATGCTTACCGTTTTGTTACCAGTGAACAGTTTAAAGCAAGAGTCATGAATGAGGTACTTGATAATGTACAAGGAATGATGCCAAAAGTACTGGATAATGCTTTGCCAGATATGACAGGCGGTACTGTTCCAAAATATATACCACCATCACCAAGTCTTTTAAAATAGATGGAGATACCAGAAATAGGTATCAAACAAATAAATATACCAGAAGTTTACATACCAGAAATCTATAATCCTAATCCAGTTTTACCTGTAATAACAAATCTAGAAATAAATGTAGCTGGTTGTACTTATCAGCATAGAGACATAAAAAATACTGGTAATACACAACTTTTGTTAGATGACCCTAATGGGGTATTTACTGATTGTGATACTGTTTTCCCAAGTTTTTTTCCTATGGACTATAGGCCAGACCAATTAGTCATAACTGAAGAGTTACCAATATCAAATGATACTCCACCGATGCCAGAAACTGATCTTCCAGAAACAAAAGTACCAGAAAATAAAAAAGAAGAATTAGTAATTCCAGAGTGTCCTAGTAGAAAAGAGCAGAAAATCGGAGATTACAGAAACTCAAGACGCATTGAAAAAGTAATTGGTCACAAGTTATCATCGGACAAAACAGAATGTATTACTCTTTATGAGGACGTACCATTTCGAGAAACATTTATTGGTACGCCTGAAGTACTTGTTTCTACTGCTGCTATTGGTTTGGTTGCTGGTAGTTCTGCGGCTCTTGTCCCTGTAATACAAGGAATTGCTAAAAGTGGTATAAAACAGATTACAAAAAAGCTTACAAAGAAAAAAAATGATGTAAAATAATAAAACCCTATTCGATAAGGCAATGGATAGGGCGTCTAGGTAGACAAGCTTAACCGTACTTGTCTGCCGCCTATTTCGAGGGTACAAACATATAGGGCGATAATTATAGGCCTGTTACAGGGCAATCTGGAGGGAGTAATTTAGTCATTTAGCTTGATTTTGTGAGTATGTGGCAAAACTTGGTTAGGTTGAGCTATTAATTTAATACCATCACAGTTAATTTGGTATTTATCAATAAACACCACACCTAAACGTGCTTGCTCTCCACAGATCTTAAGTCTGTACAATTCCATTTCCATTTTTGTTTTAGCTATCAATAACTCTTGAGCTTCAATATTTACCTTTGCAGCTTTTTTACATAATTCCCCGCCATTACCTAAAGGAATATTAAATTGCATCGAAATACCATAATTTAGGTTGTAATTGTCTTTTTCAAATCTTGGTGTTTCTTGATAGTATTTTACTTCTCCAGTATCTTCATCGTAAATAGCTTGTCTAGTTACTGTTTCAATAGGTCGGTTAAATGACCACGCATCTGTCAAATATGGTGTGATAGTTAGGCTGGGCGAGGTGCAAACAATACCTTGAGAATATCTGTTTTGTGGTAATGAAGATGGAGTTATCATGGTTGCATTATTGTTGACGACACCTTGAGCATTACTGCTAGGACTAGCTACTGTTGTATTTGCTAAAACTTTTACAGGGCTAAGTAAAAAAATTATTGTCCAAAGACAGAGGTGGTTTCTGTGGTTGTGGTAGTTGTTATTGTTCTGTTTATTGTGGTCACGTTTGAAAGACCAGCACCTTGAAGCGACTCGACCAAAGAAAAACTTTGTCCAGCATTGACTATTTTCCATCTAGGTACATCTTCAAGTGTTGGACTTGTCCAGTTGAATTGAACACCATTAAGAGTCTGAGTTGTGCCAGTAGTCGTTGCAGGGTTAATGTAACCATTAAGATCTGCTGATTCAATATTATGTCCAGACGCTGAGTACGAAAACCCAGAATTATACTGGTGCGAGGTAATAGTCTCATTAATAACACTTTGCGAGGTTGAACTCATCGTGGAACTACCACTTCTAAACTGAGGCACCACTGGGGTAGCAAGAGTTCTTACAGGTAATACTAATAAAACTAGCAGCCAAAGTCTAGTCAATGGTTATAGATACAGTAGTTGAGCCTATGCAACTAGTGCCAGACCCTCCAGCGGTGCAAGTATGGATACCTGAAGATAATGAAGTAAGGGCAAGATTTCCAGCTGTTCCTCCAGAAATTACTGTTGTTTGACCTCCTAATACTGGTAGACTTGCAATACCACTACTTGGAGTTATTGCTGATTGTGTTACGTCTCCAGCTTGGTAACTTTCTGAGAGTGAGAAAGCAGACCCAGCTGTTGTAACTGTCTTATTTGTATTAACTAAAGCTGGTACACCATTACTCAAACTTCCTAAGTTCAAACCTCCAATTGCATTTGTGACAACACTATCCCCAGTTCCTGTAGATGTCGTTACATTATTTCCACTTATGCTGTAAGTACTAGGAGCTGCATTTGTAATAACGTAAGGAGAGTCTATTGATATTTGTGCAGAGGTTACAAACTTTTGAGTGATTTCTGCAAAAGCACTAGACGGAGAAAGAAAAAGTATTAAAGGCAGTAATTTTTTCATTTGATTCCTACATTAGTGTCTTTATTATCTACTATCTTAGCAGTATTGTTAGGTTTCTTTTTGTTCACACTTATACCATAAGAGCCTAAAACTCCACTGGTCAAACCAGCTAAGAAAGCGCCATCATTCCTAATTTTGTCCATATATCCTAAAGTCATCATTGCTAAAGACCAAACTAAAATCATAAAGCGTACAGCATGACCAAAAATTTCACCCCAATCCGTACCCTCTTTTTCTTCTTGTTCTTCTGCCATAAAAATTACAACTCTTGTTTAATACTAGCAATGTAGCTATGTTTGGAAAGTAACACAAGATTATTATGCTCAGAATCCTAAAACCTATTCTTATGACATTCGTAAAAACGAATGCAGTAAAAAAATTAATTATTGATCTTTTAAAGGCATTAGCAAAGACTACAGATAATACAATAGACGATCAGATTGTAGATTATGTATCAGTGCATCTATGGCCAGAGGTTAAGTGAAAAGTATTATAAACATTCTTACAAAAAGACCAAGTCTAGAATCTGAGTTTGCTGTAGAAAGTTCTATTGCTGAACTGCATAAAATTAAAGATATAGACGAGCTAAGAGAGTTAGCAAGTGTTCTAGCGCGAGCTAATCATAAACAATCTCAATTCATTGCTAATGCACTAGAAATAATGTGTAACCAGCAAGATATGATAAATTACCTTCAAAGAAGAAAAACTAAAAAAAAAGCACCTCTAATGAAGCGCCTTAGTTATATTTTGTTTGGTAAAGATTAAACTTCTTTACTAATATCAACCCACTCAAAAAGTGTTTTGTGTAGGTTAACCATGCGATCTAAAGGGTCTCTACATTGACATTCAAAAGTTCTGTCTGTGTCAGGATCGTAGAATATTTGACCCTCGTAAGGGTCGCTAGGAAATCTAGAAGGGAAGTTCATCAACGCTAATTGTTTCTTCTGAATCCTTTGGTGGTAATGGGGCTAGTTTGCCACTATTGCCCCACATACCGCCCCAAAGAGTAAATCCAGCTTCTTCATGGTACTCTTTTTTGTCTGTATAGACTCTGATTGTTGTACCTTCTTTCTCTGCTTTGTCATGCATTTTCATAAAAAACTCTGCAGCTTTTAGTGCATTTTCAATAGTAAAATCAAAAATTACATTTTTTTCTGGAGCGTAATCATTGACAGGGTTGGGGTTGTCAAGGATTCTGAATTTAGCAGTAAATGCTGGTTGTACTTTAGCTTTAGCCATATTTAAAAAGGGTTTTTAGGTGTAATGTTCATTGTTTTTTCCCATTCAAGAATCGCTTTAATGTCGTAGCGAACCTTAGCGGAACCCGATGATACCGCATATTTGGGAAGTGTATAGTAATCGGGTCCACGATTTTTACGTCTCCAATCAGCAATAGTTGCTGGGCTTAACCCATATCTTTCAGCTAACTGGTCAGATGTTAAAAATTGCTGTTCGATTTGGTTCATGGTGTTAATGCTTTCCTCCTAGCGTTGATAAGGTCAATAAGTTTATTATATTGATCTTCGGTTAGTTTCCCTTCAGAAAACCGACTTCGCAAAGTTTCTGAATGTTGATCTAACTGTTGACCAGTTGTTGATTTAACAATAGCGTCACGCGCTAATACAGCTATGTTCTGTTTGGGTTGAACATTAGCTTGTCTTTTAGATGGTGTGGCTTTTTCTTTTTCTGGTTCTATCTCCATGTTGTTATCCATGTCAGTTTCCAGACCAAGAATTAATTTGATACTGTATCTTCTTTGATAAGTAACAGAGCCGCCCCAAACGTGTGCTTCATTCTTCCTTTCTAAATCTCTTGGAGGTAGAAAGAAAGGCAGTTCACTAACTTCTTCATGGCCACCGATATGCACTAATTTAGTTTTTATTATTGTTTGGCCTGTTGGTGTGCTACCAAAAAGTTGTGATAAATGAAAGCCGTTACTATGTAGGATTGGCTGGACTTTAGAAAGCATCTGCTCAAGTGGCAAATAACTATATCCAAATTTTCCAGCACCTACTTCTTTAGTCCTTACTAATGAAGGAAACTCTTTTTGTGCTTTTTGTAATGCTTTGATGAAAGCTATTTTTGGGTTTGTTTCACTCATTGTGCTTTAATAACCTCCAAGATTGATGTTTCTTTTTGTGCTGGTTTTTCTACCTTGTACATATTTGTATCGGGTCTTGGTGCAATAAACCTGATAGTAGGAATGTTTTGAACGTGTTTGTTAAAACAAACTATGAAGGCATTAAGGATAAACCTCTGGGAAAACCAACCGCGCTTGCGATACTCGACATTGCTTAACTGATTTCTAAAAGAAAGTACAGCACTATCTGCCTGTAAATTTGCACCTAGCGTTACAGCGTCCCAAAACTCCCACATTTGCAAGTCAGACCAGCCAGCGTCCATACAAATCAAAGTGAAACACAAGCCAATACTTTTAGGAAAACATTTGTAATTTTTATGTTTTTTGGCAATAACAGAGTAAACAGCCTCCATTGTGTCTTTTTTAGATTCGTAAATTTTTAGAATCTGGGCTGAGGTAGGAGCAACAGTACTAGACCATGCACGTCTAGGCCAGTTGTTGTACAAGTAATAACACTTAATAGCCGCAGCAATAGTTTTTCCATGACTACTACCAGCGATGTCAATACCATCACCAGCAGTTCTAGCAGCACCAGTATCAACACAATCGAATATTCGAGGGTCCATATTAGTGCCGACTAATAAAGGAAGTGTTTTACCTGTTTGTAAGATGGCTGCCAGCCTGTGTTGCCCATCAATCAAGTTGCCTTGGTCATCAAATGCTATTCCTTGATTGGTTAGTCTCCATTCACCATTTTCGATGGCTGTAGTTAGACGTTTCAAGTTAGAAGCTTTGATACTTCTGTTGTTTGTTGTTGCCAAGCCAGTAGGGTTTGCCGAGAGTCTGGATTCCGTTTGGTTCGGTATCGGTGTATCCGAGCCATTTTCCAGACGTAGTTGCTTCAGATATTTTAAGAAGCGCTTGTTCTTGGAGTTCATAACCTATGTCGAGAAATTCGTTATCTAATTCGTAGACACCTATGTTGTAGGGGAATACTTTTTCTATTACTACAAAGACAAATCTTTTACAATTTGTACCTTGTAAATAATGTGCTGCTTGGAGGTGGTAGTTCAGATTGGTTACTGTTTTTGTAAACATTTCTGGCGATGCCCCACCCTCTCCTGTGGTCTTAAGATCAACCACTAAATCGTTATGGATTTTGTCACAACGACATTTGCAATCAAGGCCGCTTGCCTCATGTGACCACCAGAAACTTTGTTCTGATTGGCCTTTGTCTAACAAGTCATAAGCTGTTGAATTAGCCATTATTGATGACATCATATTGTCAGCTAATGCAGCATCTTGAGGTGTAATTACTGTTATGCCTTTTTTCTCGTATTCGAGTGCTTGCTCTTTGCCTTTCTTGGTGCGCTTATCTTCTACAACTCTAAATTTAGCTGTAAAATCATCAGGCTCTAAGCACATAGCATGAAACAAAGTGCCAAACTTCATAGCGGGTGTTGGAAGTTTTGGCGGTGCCAGTTCATTAAACTTTGAGTGCCATAAGGCTCTAGCATTTTGCTTAGTGATAATTTTTAGATCACTAGCGCTGAATGCAGGGTCTGCCTGATAGCTTGCAAAGTCAACTGATAATGGTTCGATTTCTGAAGTAATCATTGTTATAATTTGTTTGGCCGCTTAATGCGGTTCTTGGGGTTGAAACTGGTATGGGAGTTAAAAGGGTCTCCTCTGCCAGTTTTTTTTATGGTCAGCAACAAATTTGTATATGCTGCTACGACCAACAGAGTAAGACAGATAGAGTTATACACCTGTTTTCTCTGCCTCAATAAGCGCTCTTAACTCTTTAGTTATGTCGCGCATTTGCTTGAAAAGCTTAGAAGTTCTTTCTTCCAAAGCCAATAGCTTTACAGGATTTCTCTCTCTAACTTCTTTAACAATTAATTTTTTGTATTCTGCATCTATTTTCTCGTACCTCTCCTCTAGTTCTTTAGTCTTTGCACCTAAAGATAAGCCATAGTATTGAAAATTTACTGCACATTCATCTACAGGAATTTCTACTACTAACTCAACTTGCTTTTTATCCTTTGGCTCAAACAACAACTGTTGTAGTGATGTTATTTCATAAGGACAATCTTTAAGCCATTGCTGCACTTTTGGATTAGTAAAATCTAAGTGCTGGCCATTACGCTGCATTCCATTCATTGTTCTACCTCCTTAGTAGTTTGTTTTTGTTGATCTTTGTAAAATTGTTCTCTGAACTGTTTTTGTAGTTCAGTTTCTAAAGTGTCAAGACAGCCATTAATTAGCTGTATATCTTCAGAAAGTTTGTAAATTTGTTTTCCTAGGTTTGCAATAGCTATGGAGCAACTAAGCTGTCCATCAAAAATTACATCTAGTGAATTACACCAATCACTATCCCAACATTCTGAGCATTGGCCTGTGGTTTCTTCTAGCACTGCATCTGCTGACTCTTCAGCTGGCTCATATCGAACTTTCTGCATAACAGCAGTTTTAGCTAAATACAAGCCGTGCATTTTTTCTATGTTTTTACGCGCTGATTCTTTCAAGCTATCTATTTTTTTATAGCTCAAAGTTCTTTTTTCTCTGAGCTTAGTTACCTCAGGGTCAGCGCTGACATAGTCTTGCATTTTTTTGTAATCAAAATCAGCCATTAAAAATGTCCTCTAATTTTTTTTCAGTTAAATGAGCGTCAATAGCTCTTTCACACGCATTCTGCGCATCTTTTTGGGATATTTCAGAATCCATCAGCATGAGGCAAAGCATCTGGCCGACTTCTTCTTGATGTTTAGCTGTTGGTGCAGCAAACAAGATATAGAAACCCTGAAAGAGAGTTTCTTTCTTGTCTTTAGTAGCTTCAAATTTCATCTGGCGATCTCCTCACAGGCAGCGACAACACCAGCGTTACAATCTGCTACTGTCATGTCGTAAAGGGTGCCAGATAGGGTCGTGTAGAACAACCCTGACATTGCGATCATTAGAAATAAATTTCTCATTTGTGATACTCCTCTAAAAATTTTGCAATAAAATCAATAACTTTCTGAGGTACTGTATCTACCTCTGCAGCTTTTTCAGCACCGCCAAAAAATTCATTAATCTGGCGGGTAGTGGTCTTGCTGTAATGCTGCTCTGTGACCATATCTTCAGCGGCTACACGCTTAACTGCTACGAAAGTGTCGTAAGACTTGAGTACAGTTGCCTCTGGATAGTAAATTACCTTTTTAGACATCACTAAACCTCTATATTCATGTAATGGCTGATAGCAGAGCCTCTGTTAGTCTGCTGAGACATAGCTTTAATAATGTCTCTATATGTACCAGCAGGGCTATCTGGATCAGCTGCTAGTAGCTCTTCTTCATCATCAGGAAGGTTGTTTATTGCCTCCATGACTAGGTTTTCAAAGTTTTCAAGCTGTTCATCATTGAGCTTGAGTGTAAGTGTCTGTTCCATAAAACTGGCGAGATAAAAAAGCGGGTACTTACCGCCCTCTAATTATGACGCATCAATACACAGATGTAAACCCTTGTAGATTAAAAGTTACAATATCTGAATATTTCACAGGTTTACTGATGTTTAGTGTTGCGGTTTTACTATTAATGGTTCATAATTAATTCATAGCCTGAAGAGGCTGCCCTTTACATTTTCTCGCAAATGAAATTTGAAACACCAGAACACATCAAGCAGCACCTAGTTGAGACAATCACTAGTGCATTTATTGCTGAAGTTCAAGCTACTTGTAAAACTAAGAATCTTCAAGTAGATCATCATAAAGAAGCTGGCATTAGATGGCCTTATTGCAGCACTGGCCACTACGTCAGAGAAGTTGACAGAAGATTAGAAGAAAAGTCTCCTGTATTTGGTTGGGACGAGCCACGTTACTATCCACACTACGCAAACATTGTTAAAGATGCACAGGCTCAGGCTGATGCAGCAGTTGGCCTACTTGAGTCAAGGATTGGTCAGCACATGACCGACCAAGAGTACATTTGGAAAGTAGATTTAAACGTCAATTACTCTAATCAGCTTATTGAGGGTCGTGTTTATGGTCACGTTTATGATTACATCGCTGACGAAAGAACCATTGAGCAGCGTAGAGAAGAGACCAAGTTTGAGATTTATGTTCGCATGATCTGGAATTACAGATATGGCGAAAACTCAGCTAATGGCCATCTTACTCAGTACACACAGTTCAGATCAGAGCGTCATGGCGCTGAGATGATCGGCAAGAGCAAAGTTCAAAGAGCTACCGATGAGGAGAAAGCTAAGAAAGCTGCAGAAAAGCAAGCAGCAGCAGATGCTAAACAAGCAGCTAAATGGGAAAGATTCGCTAAGTTACCAGTTCAGTTGGAGAAGTGGTTGACCAAAGAGATTCATAGCTGGGCTGACATGATTACTGATGAAGGTTTAGCTAAAGCTAAAGCAGATTGTGACCGTAATGAATGGAAGTTTGACCAAGATTGGTACATCAAGCGCTCAGAGACAAACATTGAGAAACTTGCTGCTATGAGAACTGATTGCAGAACTTGGCAAAATAATACTACTGCTTTGAAAAAATTATTTGCTGAAGGTGTTGACACTAGGCAAAAGCTTAAAGATTTATACGGAGTCTGGTAAAGACTCCCTTTTTCTCTCTATTAAATTAATTTTCTTAAACTCATGCACGATTACAAACTCAAAACAAAATTTTATTCAAAAAGCTACGACCATACAGCTGCAGAATTATTCGCATTGAAGCTAAAGCAAGATAGCAAATGGCTTACAGATGACTACTTACCAGTTTACTTAGAGCCATTCTTAAATTCTGAGAAAGTGTATTTCGGTATTAATGATGCAGGCAATGTACACGCAATCTTTAAAAGAGGCAAAACTACTTCGAGGTTTATTCCAAATGTCTAGAAAAAAAATGACCAAAGCTGAAGCACTTAAAGACTTTAGACAATTATTCAAAACTTTTGGTAAACGTGGCGATGCTATAGCCAAAAGGGAAGATTGGAACAATTACACAGATGCACTTTGTAAAGAGGGTCTAATCACACTTCACCAATATGAAAACTGGGGGCAACCATTCTAATGAACACATTTAGAGAAAAAGCACTTTGGGAAAATAACCAGAGATTACTTTGTCAAAAAGACATTTTAAAAAGACAACTTGAAGAAGTTAAGCAAACTAGAAAAAACATTGCAGAGCTAGAAGCAATGGGTACAGCTATCAAAGAGGTTTACACAAAATGACACTTAATCAAAAAGAACAAAGATTCCTAAGAATGTTTCCACCGCGTATGAAACAGCTTGATAAACAAATTAGGCTAGTACAAAACTGTTCTAGGAAAGATGGCTATGAGTGGGACTTTACAGATACAGTTCCTACTTTCTTTATTGTTGTTTTTCATAACCTGACATTATGTGCTAAAAAGTTTGGCTTAGATGTTGATGTAAGGATTGAAGGGCGCGATATTGAAGAGGTCTATGATGACGCCAATGACAAATTTCAAGATAGTCTAAATGTCGATTGAACAATCATTATCATTCGAGGTAAAGCGCCAGTTCTGCTATCTAGAGCTTGAAAAGTGGAAACATTACCTTTGCGATAAAAGAAAACTTGATGAGGTGGAAGTAGCGATAGCTGCGACCACTTCTTTAATTACAGAAATCAAAAATTTAGACGACAAAATTTACAATGAAAATATCCCTGAATACGATGATCCGTTAATTTAGGTGTATGATCGGCTTGTAAGAAGTTACATTCTCTCGCTATCCAAACGTATAGATGAACATTTTCATGTATCTCAGAGCGGAAGATGGCGTAGCTCTAAGGGACTTTCTAAAAAAGAATCCAACTGTAAAAGGAATCGAGAAAGAAAAAGAATATTTAGATGCTGGATTGATCGCGCGGGTCTGCTACTCTTTGGAAGTGGAGCTTAACAAACTTTAGTCGGGGAGCCTGATGACCTATTGCAAAGCTAGGTCTGAAAGTTTAGCAAAATTGTAGTAACCCAGATGTGTTCATTCCGCTGGTATTACTACAAAAGACAGGGAGGTCTACGCGAGGTGGCTTACTTATCCCCCGACTCTTTAAATGTTTGTATCGTTATCATTGAGTGAGGCCGCAGGGTCTCTTTTTTATTGCAATAATATTTTCGGGCTTGCAAACTTACCACTTGCGAATCGTCAGCAATCGCTGATAATGTCAAAGCATCTAAAGTGCTACGACATATTTGTCTATATCTCCTTTGTTCCTTGTAGTAGGATATTTAGGCGCTGATTGCTTTAGCTCTCCCTTTGCGTTTAAATGAGATTTCGGTCTATGAAACCAGAAAACTAGATCAATATGTACTGGCTCTTCGATCAATTCCCCAACAACTTTATTAGCCTCTACCCTAACGGCATCTCTCCATGACTTTACCCTTTTACATGATTCAATCATTATCCCTCGGCCAATATGCCTTTTACTGCCCTGTGGTGCAGCTTCAATTCCCTCAACAGTAATTACATACTTCATAGAAAATGAGTTTTATACCAGAAAATACTCCTTTCGTATCTTTGCCTACTGCCTTAAAAGGAAGAATAGACCCACACCAGTTAGCAGTGTTATGGGTGCTGCAAAGCTACTACCCGAATATCTGGCCTAGTTATAGCACGATTGCTAAAGACGCGGGTATGTGTCGAACAAAAGTAATTCATACTGTTGAACAATTATGTTCGCTGGGCTGGCTACAAAAAGTTTCTAGAACTGATGAACACGGCCAAAAGACCAACGCATATCGAGTTACAGTTTGGCATGAATGCAGAGTCCCAACACCTCAACTATCCAGTAGTGAACCGCAGTCCATTTCAGCAACCAGTACACCAGATGAACTACCCCAGTGTATTTCAACAACTAGGGGTGGTGTATCAGATGAACCCGAAGTAAAACAAGTTAAACTAAAACAAAAAACTAAAAAGAAAGGATATTCTGAAAAATTTGAATCTTTTTGGAAAAAGTACCAATCTCAAAATAATAAATGTGTTTCACAATCTAAAAAACCAGCTTATAGAGAATGGGAACAGCTAGACAAAAAAACACAGGAAAAATTAGAAGATGCACTAGAGGCAGATTCAAGACTCAGAGTAAAACTTATTAGAGACGGAAAATTTGTACCAATGTGGCCAGATTGTTTTAGATGGATTAAGAATGGCCAATACGAACAGTTTTTAGAGTTGCGCGAGCAGAAATCTAAGTCAAGATTAAATCCTATGCTTGCAAAGAAAGCAAGTGACCAACCCTTTTAAAACCTCATGCAAAATTACAAACGATCTGCAATAGATCGAGATATTACTTTCAGACCACCAGTACACAACTGCTACGCTTGCAATGATACTGGAATAGTTAATAATTCAGATGGATTAATTAACAATTACCTATCAGATTACGACATTACAGAGTCTGGAAAGAAAGTAGCTGGCAGCGATCTGGCTATTATTTGTTATTGCGAAGCCGTGTACCCCAAATATAATGATGAGGCACAATTAGTTGCACATGGTTTTAGAAATGGTGATGGTAATATAAGAAATAACGTAGGTATTGATGTAGATAAAGATATAATTAGAGAGTTACATAATATAAGGAAAAAAGCTTGGAAAGATACTGCCACACTAATGAGTCGATTAATCCAAAAAAACCTAAAAAGCAAAAAGGTCGAATTACCTGTTGAAATGCAAGAGGTAAAAAATCAGCTTATTAATTTTAAAATTAAATCTTTGGAAAGTTAGATGCTATTTATTTTATTTGTTAGTTTACTAGCTATTTTGATCTTTTCTGCTTGTAATTTCGCTATGTACAAGCATTTTACCGACAAAAACAAGTTTTAGCTCTGCTTAGATTGCACTCAGAGACCCTTGTAAATTTATCCCTATACGTTTCTACCCTTGAAAAAAGCACATTTGCGCGGCCTATCCTACCGCACCTCCAAAGATTACATAGCTTACGACCCATTACAAAAATGTAATTACAGAATCCTAAACGGTAAGCGTATCTGGTTACAGCCAAGACCTAAAGAAGTGTACCTATCCAAAAAAGAGCTAGACTCAGGACAGTTACACATCTCGCTATGACTACAACACCAGATCTGCCTATCTTCTCACCAGAGGATATTAAACAATCAAGAATAATAGATTTAACCCTATATAAAGATAACCCTAGAGTACACAGTGATGTTCAAATAGAAAGATTAGCAATCTCACTTCAAGAGTTTGGGTTTACTAATCCTGTATTAATTGATGACATGGGTAATGTTGTTTGTGGACATGGTCGTATTGCAGCTGCAAAAAAAATAGGACTAGAGACAGTTCCTACTATTACACTTTCACATCTAACACCAGATCAGCGTAGAGCCTACATAATTGCAGATAATCAACTTGCCTTAAACTCTAGTTGGGACGATGACATATTAAAGCAAGAATTAGAAGCATTAATGGAAAATGGTTTTGATTTATCTGTTCTAGGCTGGGGCGATGATATACCTACCTTTGCTGATGAGCCAGATTATGGGTCACTAGATGATTTTGAAGATCCAACTGACAACCTAGCTAATGATGTTTACAAAGCTATCCAGATAGAGTTTAGACCTGAAGATTACGAAGAGGCCAAAGAAGTAGTAGCAGAAGCTAGAAAAAAAGGTGTTTATGTAGGGCAAGAGCTAGTAAACGCGCTTAAAGCATTAAGCTAATGAAGCTAGCCAAAACTTCTTTAAACGGAGTTAGTTTCTTCTATAGAGAAGGCTACTCCGACATTAAGACTTTCAATGAAGTTTTTCTTGACAAATCTTACTTTAGAAAAGGTATGGAAGTTCTTAATAATGAAAGCTGGCTAGATTGTGGCGGTAATGTTGGTGCTTTCTCTTTAATGGCAGCTTCTAAAGGCGCATCTGTAATAACTTATGAGCCTGACCCTTTTAATTGTGAATTAATTGAAAAAAATGCCAAACTTAACGGCTTTCAGAATGCAATTACAGTTAAACAAGCTGCCTTAGTGCATGATTTTAGAAAAGATACAACTTTATCTATTGCTGCTGATGGTAACGTATGGCGTAATACTATAATGAAAAAAAAGAGTGATAAAGCTATAAGAGTACCTTGTCTAAATTTCGATGAGCAAGCTGTACTAGCTGATAATTGCAAGATGGATATAGAAGGGGCAGAAATACCAATACTTACCCATACAAAAAGCGCTTTTAGTAAACTGGTTTATGAGTGGAGTTTCGATATTGACCCAATGCTGCCAAAACTATGGAAAGTTATAGAAAAGCAAAAGATTAAATACAAAGTAGAAGCACCATACAAAACAATCCATTATGAAGAAAGAGAGATTAAGTTATGGGGTAATCGCTGGTTTCCACGTTGCGTTATGGTCTACTGCTTTAAAAGGTAGTAAGCGGGTGTAAATGCTAATTACTCTTAATTACTTTGATTAAATGGGTGTAAGTGGTGCAAGTCCTGCTTTTACACCTTTTACACCTAATTACTTTGTGTAAATCGGACTTTACACCTTTTACACCTAATTAAACTATTTAACTTAGATTAAATGTAGTAAAACTTGAATTTACACCTTTTACACCCAATTACTTCAGAGTAAATGATAGTAACTGAATCAAACAATCGAATTACACTACCTGAACTCATCTTGAACCCTGTAACTTCTCCTTTGAAGATTGGAGATAGTGTAGGCGGTTTCGAGCCTAATATTTTTGAAGATTGCATTCTAATAGACCCAGATGGTACTCCTGTGGGTTTGTTTATAAAAACTTTGCCAGACGATTTACAGAACCTTGTGAATATAGCTGACAGAGAAATACATACGAAGCGCGTACCTAAATCAGAAATGAAAAGGTCTAGCGGCTTGCATAATAAAAAAGCTGAAGTATTGCAGTATTCAACAATCTTAGGTTCATGTCCACCTAAACCACACATGAGAAGGCCATATGCCACTAGGTCATCTGTTCACTCTGTAAAGTCTGCCAATACTTTTGTTAAAGCTATGTATGCAGCAGGTATCAAATCTTTTGAAATAGTAAAAAAATATATTCCAACAGTTGCTGAAAACCATTTATTTAAAATCAAGCAAAGAATACCTGATAACTGGCGTTTCGCTAATAATTTCAGTTCTACTATCTCAAATTGCAACATATCCGCACCAGTTCACCAAGACCACGCCAATGTAAAAGGTGCTATAAATATGATAATTACTAAAAGGCGTAACAGTAAGGGAGGTAAC
>LULW01000234.1_pt1 | contig 30751 bp, 33 predicted proteins | sample 729531 | NCBI WGS metagenome assembly LULW01 (sample SAMN03860279, study PRJNA289734) | marine metagenome | biome: seawater column; feature: ocean; material: water; isolation source: Red Sea water column Station 108 - depth 10m | place: Saudi Arabia: Red Sea | collected 2011-10-15 | depth 10 m | reverse complement strand
CTTTTTTAATTCTTGTACAAGAGAGAAGTTAAGAGGATTTTTTTGAAACTCAAAAAAAATCGTAATCTTTTTTTCAGAATAATTAAGTGGTTTAAAACCACATGCAGCAATAAAAAGAATTAATAAGGAATTTAAGAAGATTCTTTTTAATTCAAATGACAAAATTGACGAGTTTTTTTGGAACATATATTGTTTTTTTTATATCTTCTTTTTCTAAATATTTTTTTATATTCTCTAATTCTTTACTTTCTTCAATAATTTTTTCTTCGCTGCTTGAAATATCTACTAGGATCTTTCCTCTTAATTTACCATTAATCTGAATTGCAATTGTCATTTCGTTTCCTTCTAATTGATTTGCATCATAGGCAGGCCAAGTTTCATTATGAATCGGAGATTTTTTATCTAATGCTTCCCATAATTCATGGCAAACATGAGGAATGATTGGCGAGAGCATAATTACACTTTTTTCAATTATTTCTCTAAAAACTGCATTACTTTCTTTTGAAACAGAACTTTTTAACATTGGTTTGGGAATGGCATTTAATAATTCCATAATCGCTGCAATTGCTGTATTGAATTGATTTTTGTCTCCAAAGTCTTCAGAAACTTTTTTGATGGTTTGATTCAATTTAATTTGAATATCAATTAAATCCAATGATTGCACTTTGTTGTCTACAGTTTGGTTGAATAAGGTTTGTGATAAAGACCAAAGCCTTTTTATGAACTTATGAGAACCATTAACCCCGGAATCAGACCATTCCAAAGATTGCTCGGGAGGCGCAGCAAACATGGAAAACAGCCTCACGGTATCAGCACCATATTTCTCAATCAACTCATTAGGATTAACAGTATTTCCCTTAGATTTTGACATCTTCGATCCGTCTTTCAGAACCATGCCTTGACATAGCAATTTTTTAAATGGTTCTCTTACACTTATTAAAGATAAGTCATTCATGGCTTTACAAAAAAAACGCGAGTACAAAAGGTGAAGAATTGCGTGCTCTATTCCACCTATGTATTGATCTACTGGCATCCAATAATCTGCTTCAGCATCAAGCATTGATTCTGAAGAGTTATAAGATGCAAATCTTGCAAAATACCAGGATGATTCAACAAAAGTATCAAAAGTATCTTTCTCTTTGAAATAATCTATTCCATTCAATTCGATCTTTTCCTTAGCAATCTCTTCATGACTTAAATTGTTGAATGGTAAAACTTCATTTTCGTTATCTGATATGAACATGGGTATTGGAGCTCCCCAAGCTCTTTGTCTTGAGACTCCCCAATTTCTTAAACGAAAATTGATTTTTTCTGTTCCTTTGAAACCAAAGTTATTTTCATCGGTTAATAGCGAAAAAGCTTCTTCAAAAGAAAGTCCATTCAATTTGTCAGAATTAATTAAAATTCCTTTACCTTCTATGGCGCCTTCTATTTTGTCTAATTCTCCTCTACCATCGTCAATGACCTGAATGATTTCAATCTGTTCAGCTTGAGCGAACTCAAAATCTCTTTGGTCATGGCCAGGGACCCCCATTAAAGCCCCCGAACCATAATCAGCCAAAACGAAGTTTGCCACCCAAATATCTATCTCTTTATTTGAAATTGGATGAATTGCTTTTGTCTTTAATTTATAACCTTTTTTTTCTTGTTTTGATAAATCTGCTTCTGCCTGTTTTACATTTGAGTTGTTTTTTATCCACTCTGTTAATTCGTGATTATTTTCTGCTTCTCTTTCTACAATTTCATGATTGAAAGACAACGCCATGAAAGTAACTCCCATGATGGTATCTGGCCTCGTAGTAAAAACTTCAATAATATCTTCAGAATCAGAAATAAATTGAAACAAAACTCCTTTAGATTTCCCTATCCAATTTTTTTGCATTGTCTTGACCTGTTCAGGCCAACCGTCTAAAAGATCAAGATCATTCAAAAGCTCGTCAGCGTAATCGGTGATTTTAAAAGACCACTGATTGATAATTTTTTTTTCAACTTCTGCGCCAGATCGCCAACCTTTACCGTCAATTACTTGTTCATTTGCGAGTACTGTTTTATCGACAGGATCCCAATTAACTTCGGCTTTTTCTCTAATCACCAAACCTTTTTCGTAAAGCTTACAAAATAACCATTGCTCCCATTTGTAGTAATCTTCACTGCAAGTTTTTAATTCTCTCCTCCAGTCATAAGCAAAGCCAAGTGATTTAAGTTGGAGCTTCATTTCTTGAATATTTTTCTCTGTCCAATCTTTGGGCGAAACTTTGTTTTGGATAGCAGCGTTCTCCGCAGGTAATCCAAAGGCATCCCAGCCCATTGGTTGCAAGACATTTTTTCCTTTAAGTCTTTGATATCTTGAAATCACATCACCGATCGTATAGTTTCTCACATGTCCCATATGACACTGTCCTGAGGGATAGGGAAACATACTCAAGCAGTAAAATTTTTCTTTTTTGGGGTCGGGCTCAACCTCAAAAGATTTATTTTCTTCCCAGTACTTTTGGGCTTTTTTTTCGATTAATTGAAAGTTATATTCAGTTTCTGACATTAGGAAATATTTAGAATCTCTTTAAGATAATTTATAGAAATATTTCCCTCAACAAAGTTTTTTTCATGAAAGATCTTGTCATGCAGATCAGTATTGGTATCAATTCCTTCTATGTACATTTCTTCAAGAGCCACTCTCATTTTTCTAATAGCATCCAATCGGTCCTTGGAGTGAGAACAAATCTTAGCAACCAAGGCATCATAATACTGTGGGACTTTATACCCCGAATACAAGTGTGAGTCGGTTCTGATTCTAAATCCACCTGGCGGATGAAATTCTGTAACCAAACCTGGCGAAGGAATAAAAGTCTCAGAATGTTCGGCATTTATTCTGCATTCGATTGCGTGGCCTCGACAATTTATTTCCTCTTGAGAAAACCTTATTTCTTCACCTGCCGCAATTTTTATTTGTAACTTTACTAAGTCTATTCCTGTAATCATTTCGGTAATGGTATGTTCTACTTGAAGACGTGTATTCATTTCAATAAAATAAAATTCTCCATTCTCGTAGAGAAACTCAAAAGTTCCCAAACCCTTATAATTTAGTTTTTTACAAGTATTCACTGCAACTTGCCTAATCTCTTGCAGTTTTTCTTCCGGTATTCCAAAAGCTGGCGCTTCTTCAATAATCTTTTGATTTTTTCTTTGGATGGAACAATCTCTTTCAAAAAAATGAATTACATTTCCTACATTATCTGCAGCTATTTGAATTTCAACATGTCTCGGGGAGGTTAAAAATTTTTCTAAATAAATTTCATCGCTTCCAAAACTATTTAACGCCTCTCTCTGCGTAAGTTTTAGCTTGTCAAGCAAATCAGTTTCTTCCTCAACTATTTGAATACCTTTACCACCTCCACCAGCAGCGGCTTTAATGATTACTGGATACCCAATGTTTCTAGCAATTTCCATTGTCTCTCTATTGGTAGCAGAAATTCTTCCTGTCCCTGGAACACATTGCATGCCTGAACTTGAAACAGCTTCTTTTGCTGAAATTTTATTTCCCATGATCTTAATACTTTCAGGGTCCGGACCAATAAAAGTATATCCACTAGCTTGGACTTGTTCTGCGAAGTGATCGTTTTCTGCTAAAAAGCCTACTCCAGGATGAATGGCATCACTGTCTGTTACTTCACAGGCACTTATAATTGCTGGGATATTTAAATAACTCTTTGCAGACTCTGCTGGCCCAATGCAAACAGATTCGTCTGCCATTTTTACGTGCTTTAAGTTCTTATCTGCTTCAGAGTAGATTGCAACTGTAGCAATTCCCATTTCCTTACAGGCTCTTAGAACTCTAAGAGCTACTTCTCCTCTGTTAGCAATGAGAATTTTTTTGAACATTTACTCTATTACAAATAAAGGTTGACCAAACTCAACTGGTTCAGCGTTTTCAATGAGAACTTGCTTGATGGTTCCAGAAGAGTCTGCTTTTACTTCATTCATCATTTTCATAGCTTCAATGATACAAAGAACATCTCCCTCTGAAATTTTGTCGCCAACCGATACAAAGTCTTTTGCTCCTGGATTTGGCGCTGCATAAAAAGTTCCAACCATTGGAGAGTCAATGGTTTGTCCAGAAATCGTTTCATCTTCAGCTGATTGACTAGTATCTGAATCTGCAGAAACATTATCATTCACAACTGCTGGCTGTGGAGCAGGTGGAACAGCATTGGATGTTACAATTTGTTCTTGAACAGGAACAGAAATTGCTTTGACTAGCTTTACTGATTCTTCTCCTTCTTTAATTTCTATTTCATTGAGTTGTGACTCTTCTAACATTTCTATTAGTTTTTTTACTTTTCTAATATCCATAGTTTCTCCTTTTTAAAATCTTTCTATTGCCAGTTCTAGAGCAGCTTTGTATCCCTGCTCACCAAAACCAGAAATTATGCCAACAGCTATGTCAGAAAAATAAGATTTTTCTCTGAACGCTTCTCTATTGAAAATATTGCTTATATGAATTTCTATAAGCGGAATGTCTACACCAAGAATAGCATCTCTTAGAGCAACGCTAGTATGGGTGAAAGCTCCTGGATTAAACAAAATACATGAAACTTTTTCTTCCTTTCCTGCTTGAATTCTATCTACAAGTTCATGCTCTGCATTGCTTTGAAACGTCATCAGCTCAACTTTATTTTTTTTAGCAATTGCAATTAATTCTTTTTCTATTTGTTCTAAAGTATTTTCTCCATAGATATCTGTTTCCCGCTTACCAAGTAAATTAAGATTTGGTCCATTTAAAAGAAGAAAACTTTTCATTTCTTAGATTTTAGCCGAAATTTAGTCAATTTTCACAGAAGATATACTTTTTTTATCGTATTTTATAACTATATTTTTCATTTTGCTGGGATAGCAAACCTTATTTTTATAACAACCTTGATAGTTTAAGCTTATTTTTTCTTTATCTTTCGAAGCAAATTTAATTTTAAAGTCAGAATCAACAATTTCAATCAGACCAAAAAATACATCTTCTTTTTCTTCCTTCTTACCGAGGAACTTAAAATTTATATTTGAATCTTTTGAGTCTTTTAAAATGATCTTATCTAAATATATATAGGTTGCAGGTGCCAATTTAAAACTTACTAAAATACTTTGATTTTCTATGTCCGTTGAAAGTGTGAAAGCTTCGTCAGCAGAAGGAATAAAATTATTTGAGTCAAAAATTTGCGCATAACTCAGAAGAGAAATAAAGCTAACTATAATTAATTTTTTTTTCATGTAATCTAATTTTTATGAAAATTTTGGAAGTAAAAAATCTCTCCATTTATTTTAATACAAATAAAGACAATCAAATTTTAGCAGCCTCGAATATTAATTTTTCCATTTCAAAAGGCGAAACACTATCTATTGTTGGAGAATCTGGTTCTGGGAAAACTATTATTGGCTTGTCAATCATGAAGTTACTTCCTTACCCTCTTGCTGGTCACGGATCAGAAAGCAAGATCCTCTTAAAAGGCGAAGACATTCTTCAAAAATCAAAATCTCAAATGCGTAAGTTGCGAGGAAAAAAAATATCAATGATTTTTCAAGAACCCATGACTTCTTTAAATCCTTTTTTGAAATGTGGAGAACAAATCAAAGAGAGCATTTTCTCAAGTTCCACTAGTCTTGATAGAAAAAGTCGAGTTATGGAGCTTCTAGAAGAAGTTGAATTTGAAGATCCAGAAAAAATCTTTAACTCCTATCCTCACCAAATTTCAGGAGGCCAAAGACAAAGAGTCATGATTGCAATGGCTATATCAAATGAACCAGATTTATTAATTGCTGACGAACCTACAACAGCTCTAGATGTAAGCGTTGAGCAAAGTTTATTAGTGTTATTAAAAAAAATACAAAAAAAGATGGGGATGAGTATTATTTTTATTTCTCATGATCTGAATATTGTAAGAAAAATATCAGATAGAGTTTTAGTTATGCAAAAAGGGGAGATAAAGGAAGAAAACTCCATGAATGAGATTTTTCAAAATCCTAAGGATCCATATCCACAGAGATTAATGAATTCCTCCCCTGAACCCAAACTAGGGACTAAAGATCTTAATGATGAAATTTTAAAAATTTCTTCTTTGAATTTAACTTACTCAAAAAGAGACTTTATTGGCAGAACATCTAATTTTTCTGCCCTAAAGAACATCAATTTGTCTCTGAAAGAAAATTCCGCACTTGGCTTAGTAGGCGAATCTGGATCAGGGAAGTCGTCTTTGGCAAGATCGATTTTAGGAATTGAAAAATTCTCTGGAGAAATATTCTTCAAAGATAAAAATATCTTGAATTACAACAATAAAGAAAAAAAACTTTTCAAAAAAAATTGTCAGCTTGTTTTTCAAGATCCTTTTAGCTCTCTTTCGCCAAGACAAAAAATATTCGATATTGTTAAAGAGGGGCTTGATATTCACGAATCCTCTTTAAATATTCTGCAAAAAAAAGAGAAAGTTTTGAACGTTCTCGAAGACGTAAAAATGGATGAAAGTTGTCTTACTAAATTTCCACATGAGTTTTCCGGCGGACAAAGACAGAGAATTGCTCTGGCAAAAGTGTTAATTTTGGAACCAGAGTTTCTCATTTTAGACGAACCAACCTCAGCACTTGATATTTCCATCCAAAAGGAAATTATCAACCTTTTATTAGATTTGCAGTCAAAAAGGGGATTGAGTTATTTGTTGATTAGTCATGATCTGAAGGTTATTAACGCTATTGCAGATGAAATAGTTGTTCTAAAGTCAGGTAAAATAGTTGAACAAGGTAAGCGCGATGATATTTTTTATAATGCTAAAGAACAGTATACGAAATCGTTAATCCACGCAGCTTACAACTAGCTTTTATATGACGAAAATAAATAAACGAAAACATTCAGCTCCATTGGTTGATGGTCCCGAACAAGCTCCATCAAGGTCAATGCTGAGGGCTGCAGGTTTTGATGATGATGATTTTAGAAGACCTCAAGTTGGGGTTGCTTCTACATGGTCTAACGTAACGCCATGCAATATGCACATCAACGATCTTGCATCATTGGTTTGCGATTCAATTGATCAAGAAGAGTTGAAGGCAGTTTTATTTAATACCATCACAATTTCTGATGGAATCTCAATGGGAACTTTAGGCATGAGATATTCATTAGTTTCAAGAGAAGTCATCGCTGACTCAATCGAGACAGTAGTCGGTTGTCAGTCTTTTGATGGCGTCGTTGCAATTGGGGGCTGTGACAAAAACATGCCAGGTTGTTTAATTGGCTTAGCGCGATTAAATCGACCATCTATTTTTGTTTATGGCGGCTCAATCAGGCCTGGAGCAAACCATACAGATTTGGTCACAGTGATGGAAGGAGTAGGAAGTTTTTCAAGCAATAAAATTTCCGAAGAGGAATTAATTGCGATAGAAAAAACAGCTCTACCCGGACCTGGCTCTTGCGGAGGCATGTATACCGCTAACACTATGGCTTCCGCGATTGAAGCTCTTGGTATGAGCTTACCTGGAAGCAGTTCACAAGACGCAGTTTCGACAGATAAACAAGAAGACTGTAAGAAAATTGGTAATGCGATCAACAATCTTCTTGAAAAAGATATCAAGCCCACAGACATCATGACTAGAGAGGCTTTTGAAAATGCTATTCGTGTTGTAATCGCTTTGGGTGGATCAACCAATGCAGTACTTCATTTGTTAGCAATGGCAAAAAGCGTAGACATCCCGTTAAATATTGATGATTTTGAAGAATTTGGCAAAACCAGTCCATTATTGGCTGACTTAAGACCTTCAGGACATTTTCTTATGTCTGAGTTGAATGAGATTGGCGGTATACAACCTTTGATGAAAACTCTTTTAGAAGCCAATCTTCTGCACGGCGATACATTGACAGTAACAGGCAAAACCATGGCTGAAAATTTAAAGGATGTTAAACCTTATCCAGAAAAGCAAAAAATTATAATGCCTTTGGATAAGCCCATAAAGAAAGACAGTCACTTGAAAATCTTAAAAGGAAACCTTGCCAGTGAGGGAGCTGTTGCGAAAATCACTGGGAAAGAAGGACATAGTTTTTCAGGCTCAGCTCGAGTTTTTAATTCTGAAGAAGAAACCTTAGATGCTATTTATGGCTCAAAGATTCAAGAAGGCGATGTAATTGTTGTTAGATATGAAGGGCCTGTTGGAGGGCCAGGCATGAGAGAAATGCTAAAACCAACCTCAGCCATTATGGGTAAAGGCCTTGGCGACAAGGTAGCTTTTATTACGGATGGAAGATTTTCTGGAGGCTCTCATGGTTTTGTAGTCGGTCATGTAACGCCTGAAGCTGCTAAAGGCGGGCTGATAGGTCTTTTAGAAGATGGCGACAAAATTACTATAGATGCCTTGAAAGGAACAATTGATGCAGATTTATCACCTAAAGTAATCGAAGAAAGAAAGGAAAATTGGAAAAATCCAAAACCAGTGCCAAAAAAGGGTGTTTTGGCAAAATATGCCAAGACCGTTCAATCGGCTTCTGAAGGAGCAGTTACAGATTAAAAAAGCTTGTTTTATTTGAATACACCCTCATAATAAAAGTATGTCAAAACCCATCGAATTAACAGATGAAAATTTAGAAGAAACTCTATCTAGTTCTTCAGTTCCAGTGCTTGTCGACTATTGGGCTGAATGGTGTGGACCATGTAAAATGGTTGCTCCAGTCTTAGAAGAGCTTGCAGCTGAACTTGATGGCAAATTAACCATTGGCAAGGTTGATGTTGATTCCAATCGGGACTCAGCAGCTAAACAGAATGTGATGAGCATACCTACTCTTATCTTATTTAAAGATGGACAGCCAATTGATCAAAGAATTGGAGCTTTAACGAAAAATCAACTTCAAGAATTCATTAACGAACATATTTAATTCTCAAAAAAACTAGACTCGTAATTTCTATAGTGGTACATTGCAAGCCTACTTTCAGTAGAAACACTCATAATCTTTAATTTATACAAACATTTAAAACAATGCATTTAGGGGAACTTAAAGCAAAACCAGTCGAGGAATTACTCACGATCGCTGAGGGTATGGGTATTGAAAACTTGTCTCGTCAAAAAAAACAAGATGTTATTTTCAACATTTTAAAAACTCATTCCAATGGTGGAGAAGACATTGAAGGGGAAGGAGTTCTAGAAATTTTAAACGATGGGTTTGGGTTCTTAAGATCACCATCCTCATCTTATCTTGCCGGCCCCGACGATATATATGTTTCTCCAAGTCAAATTAGAAGATTCGGCTTAAAAACAGGCGATTCTGTTTCTGGAAACATTAGACCTCCAAAAGATGGTGAAAGATATTTCGCCTTGCTCAAAATAGATCAAATAAATTTTGAACCTTCAGATAAAACAAAAAATAAAGTTGCTTTTGAAAACCTCACTCCTTTATTTCCAGAAGAAAGAATCATCATGGAGTCTGGAAATGGAACCACTGAAGATCTTTCTGCAAGAATAATTGATTTGGTATCTCCCACAGGAAAAGGTCAAAGAGGACTAATTGTCTCACCTCCAAAAGCTGGAAAAACTCTTTTAATGCAATCAATTGCACATTCTATAGAAAAGAACAGTCCTGAAAGTAAATTGATGGTTTTACTTGTTGATGAAAGACCGGAAGAAGTTACAGATATGAAAAGGTCTGTCAGGGGAGAAGTTGTTGCAAGTACTTTTGATGAACCTCCTTCTCGACATGTACAAGTTGCAGAAATGGTGATTGCTAAAGCCAAAAGACTCGTCGAAAAGAAACACGACGTTATAATTTTGCTCGATTCCATTACCAGATTGGCAAGAGCTTACAATTCAACTCAAGCAGCTTCAGGAAAAATATTAACTGGAGGTGTTGATGCTAATGCTTTGGAAAAACCAAAAAGATTTTTCGGAGCAGCCAGAAATATAGAAGGTGGCGGCAGTTTGACGATCATCGCAACCGCATTAATTGATACTGGTTCCAGAATGGATGAGGTAATCTTTGAAGAATTCAAAGGTACCGGTAATCAAGAAATTCACTTGGATCGAGCTATTGCTGAAAAAAGAATATTTCCTGCAATAAATATCCGTAGGTCAGGCACTAGAAGAGAAGAACTTATTACCGATGATGCAGAACTTGCAAGAATTAATATTTTGAGAAAACTCCTTCATGAGATGGAAGATATCGATGCTACCGATTGGTTAATTGATAAGCTAAGCAAGCATAAAACCAATAGCGAATTCTTCGATTCTATGAAGAAAGGTAAGTAACCTCTGCTAAAACATAACTTTTTTTCCCTAAGCTTTTTTTCTTTTTCAAATTCAGAGATTCTGGAATCTCTAGATCCAATTTTTTTTCGAATTCAAAATAAATTTGTCCATTTTTAGATAAGAGTTCTTTTTCTAAAATAGCAGCAAGCAAATCATGAATTAAATTTTTGTTAAACGGTGGATCTATGAAAATCAAATCGTATTTAGTTCCAGAATTATTGTTTTGTATCCAATCCAAACACTCCGCACAAAAGAAATCGCAATCTGCTTTTTCACTCATTTCTAGATAAACATTTTTAATTTTTTGCAGATACTCTTTATTTCTCTCTACAAAGGTTACTTTTTCAGCGCCTCTTGAAAAAGCTTCAAAACCTAAGGCTCCTGTTCCAGAAAAAAGGTCCAGACAATACATTTTTTTCAAATCCTGTCCCAGCCAATTAAACAGTGTTTCTTTTGCTCTATCCGGAGTTGGTCTTAAATCATCATTGAGATCAAAGTAAATTTTCTTACCTTTCCATTTTCCTCCAATGATTCTAATTTCGCCTTTTTTTTCTTTCTTCATATCATTTATGATATTACATGAGATAATTCAGTTTTAAATTTACCTGCTTATTTACTTTGAAAGAAAAATTTCTAGAAGTTCTTAGAACAACAAAACAAAATGTTTTTGTTTTAGCTGCTGAAAATGATGATCAGCGTCATGCAATGACTGTGTCATCAGTTTTTTCTGTATCTCTTGAACCAATGTCTATGGCAGTGAGTGTCAATCAAAGCGCAAGCCTGCATGATCTATTGATGGAAGAAACTAAATTCTCTTTAAATTTATTAACTGTTGATCAGGCAGATATAGCTGAAATATGCAGTGGTGCTGAAGAGGGGCAAATTAGATTTAATCATCCTGACTGGAATTTAGAAAAGATTCCATATTTACAAAGCGCACAATCAAATTTATTTTGCACCTGTAAAAAAATAGTCCCTTTGTATTCTCATTCTTTAGTAATAGGCGAAGTAGACGATATATTTCATTCAGGAAAAACAGATCCACTGATCTATCAAGACGGTAAATATGAATCATAAAAAAACTTTAGTTTTAGTTTTCTCGCTATTTCCAAGCTTTTTGTTTGCTTCCATTACCGTTGATGGAAAGTTAGATGAACCGGAATGGCAAAATGCTCAGTCAATAAGTGATTTTGTAACCGTTTATCCAAATGACAAATCAAAGCCAGAGTTTAAAACTGAAGTAAGGATTTTCTCTGATGATAAAGGAATATATTTTGGCTTTACAAATGAACAACCTATTGAAACACACACACCCCTAAAACATCCTAGAGATAAGTGGTTTGTTGATGCTGATAGAAATTTCATCATGATAGATTTTGATGGCAATGCAACTGTGGGGTATGAATTTTCTGTAACTCTTGGCGATACATTGAGAGACGCGATTGTAACCAATGAGAATGAAATGTCAGATAGTTGGGATGCTATTTGGTATGCAAAAACATATCAAACAAAGTCCGCTTGGTTTTCTGAATTCTTTATTCCTTGGGAGGTAGCTCCTATGAATGTGGTTGAAGGAAAAAAAAGAGAAGTTAAAGCAACCTTTGTCAGAAGGCATCATAAAGAAAATAGGTTTTATAATGTTCCTGGATTGTGGGCCGAACAATCTCCATTTTTATCTAGATTTAAGAGCATAAAGGTTGATAACCCTTCCACCATTAAAACTTCCAGAGTTGATTATTTTCCTTATGTGAGTCTTACCAATAACTTTGTTGAGAATAATCGAAACATAAACTTTGGTGGGGAGATTTTTTGGGATATAAATTCCGAATCAAAATTGGATGTTTCACTAAACCCAGATTTTGGTCAAGTTGAAAGCGATGATTTGATTGTAAACTTCTCTGCAATTGAAACTTTTTATGAAGATAAGAGACCTTTTTTCACTGAAAATCAAACTCTGTTTGAAATTACCGGTTGGAATCTCTATTTTATAAATACAAGAAGAATTGGCGGGATACCTGACAAATGTTCTCCAACAAACGAAACTCTTAAAGGACAATGTAAAAACAGCCTCATCGATTCTTCTGACATTGATCTCGCTTTAAGATACTCTCAAAAGTCACAGGAAAATGAATTTGGTTTCTTTTCAGCTTTTGAAGCGAACAGCGTTTATTCATCCGGGAGGGACTATTTTGCTGGTCGTTACCGAAGAAATATTTCAGAAGCCAACGGTAAAGTTGGTTATATGGTTACTGCAGTAGACAGACCATCTATCAATAGAGAAGCATACGTTCATACTATTGATTTTGACTTCAAACCTTCTGCTCCAACTAGAGTTTACGGTTGGTTAAGTCAAGCAAGTATTAAAGATAACGATAATGACACAGTGGGGACTGGAGCTCGTATAGTAGTCACAAAAGGGTTTTCAGATCAATTATTTGTTCTTGGCGCGATCAACTATCTGGATGAAGATTTCAATATCAACGATATGGGTTATATTGAAGAATACAACAAAATCAGCGTAGGTGGTTTTCTTCAATACATTCGTCCCATAAAAAATAAAACTTCAAAAGTTTCTCAAACTATTTTCAAAGTAAACGGCGGACACAATAGATCCACCGAAGGCTATGGAAATGGTATTGGCTTCAACACAGAACTAGAATTGTTCATGCGTGACAACTCTTACATAAGCTTGAAGTGTAACTGTACTGTCAGAAGAGGTAAAAACTCTACTGAAACTAGAGGATTTGCGGCTGCTCCATATATAGAGAGTCTAGCAAACTACGATCTTCAGCTTGCCTACTACACTCCTAGAACAGACGACATAAGACCATTTGTTAAATTTGGACTTGCTACTGGTGGATACCGAGTTAATGATCAAGATTCAGACCTGCAACATGAAACAATTAATTTTGGCTTGGGTTTGATTTTGACCACTTCAAGCCAGTTTAGAACTTCTCTAGATTTCTTTGAATTTCAAAAAGAAAATAATTGGGAAGTTTGGCAAAAGGAAAACTTATTTGGTTACAACGATAAGGAAATGGTTTCCTCTGGGATAAACATAGATTGGTTTCCAGGCAACAATCAAGAATTTAGATTGAAAGCATTCATCTATGGTATCAAAGCAAATAATGCTAGAGCCTATAGGGTCAATTCTAGTGGCTACATGACACCATCTTTGGATGACATCAATCCTTTTCAACTTTCTGAAACTGCTTTTCAAATTAGATATAAGTATGAATTTTCACCATTATCAAATTTGTATGTTGTTTATACGCGAGGCGGAAAGTCTTCCGGACTTTTAAGAGATTCTTTTGATGGTCTTTATTCCAATGCTTGGAACGAACAAACTTTAGACAAATTTATAGTCAAAATAAGATACAAATTTTAAGCCTTACAGTTTTTGCAAAACAAATTTCCTGAAGACATGACAGATAAGTTTTTTGGTAAATAATCTCCACAAGCTGAGCATTTCACCAACTCTTTATTTTCATTATCCAGATCAATCTCTTCTTGTTTGAATAGTCTTGCTAAACCGGAAAGAATACCCACAAACGCAAGGACAATTAATACTTTTAAAAGCATTTCTAGGAATTAGCAGCTGCTTTTTTTTCAGAAGCTTCGATAAATCTTTTTAATACTTCAGCTGCTTGATTTTTCAATTCTTCTTTACCCATGAGGTCATAGGCTTGAACTTTAATTTCCAAAGCTTTCTGTACCACTTCGGAATTTGGGAGATTTGAAATTATGTAATCTGCTCGAGAAACAGCGGCGATGTATGCTTTTCTTTCGATATAAAACTCTGCAACTTCTATTTCTTGTTTTGCTATTAAACTTCTAAGGAAGAGCATTCTTCTCTTGGCATCTTCAACATATGAGCTTTCTGGAAATCTAGAAATAAACTCAGTCAATTCATCGAAGGACTCTTTAGCCTGAGTCAAATCTCTTTTATAGGTGAGTTCTCCCAACACCGGAACAGTACTCAGCAATTCCTTTTCCTTAGAAAATTTTGCCAGACCTTTCATGTAGTATGCGTAATCCGTATTGGGGTGTCTTGGGTGCAGGCTGATAAATCTCTCTGCTTCTTTCTAGAGATTCCAGAGCATCGATCGCCATAGAATAGTTTTTGGATTTTATTCTCTCTTGAGCTTGGTCATAAATTTCTTTTTCTTGCATTGCAGGCGTCATTGGCTCTTCTTTTTTTTGAGTGGCGCAACTTACAAAAAAGATTAAGAAAACAGTAAAAAAAAGATTTGAATAAAATTTCATGAAATAAGTTTATCATTCTGTCATGACGATTAAGAAGGAGAATTTAATTACTAGAGAGATAAGTGAAGCACTTTCCAACAAACGTCTTGATGTAGTTTTGGCTGAAACTTTTCCGGAATACTCCAGAAGTAGATTAAAAAAATGGCTAGAAAACAACCTAGTATCTGTAAATCAAAGAGTAATTAATAAACCCAGTCATAAAATCATTTTTCCAGCAAAACTGGAACTCAGTGTACCAAACGAAAATCTCACAGAAGATTTACCAGAACAATTAGACTTAAATATAGTTGAGTCTACTGAAGGATATGTCGTAATCAACAAAAGTCATGGAATGGTAGTACACCCTGGTGCTGGCAATAAATCTGGAACATTGTTGAATGCCTTATTGCATGAATATCCTGAATTAAAAAAATTACCAAGAGCAGGAATTATTCATCGCCTTGATAAAGATACCTCTGGACTTATGGTAGTCGCCAGAAATGAACCTGCCATGCAAAGCTTATCAGAACAAATTTCCAATCGTTCCATCAAAAGGATTTATCAAGCTTTCACAGTAGGAAGAATTGAAAGGTCTGGAAAAATTGAAGCGCCAATTGGGAGACATCCTAAGAATAGACAAAAACAAGCAATTATTGAATCTGGTCGAGAAGCTATCTCACACTTCAAAGTCATAGAAAATTTTGGCTCTTACTCTCATCTTGAAGTTTCCTTGGAAACAGGAAGAACTCATCAAATTAGAGTTCATATGAATCATTTAGGTTTTCCTTTAATTGGCGATCCTCTTTATGGTAGGCGTAGAAGATTTGCAAAAAATACCCATCAGAAACTTAGAGAAATAATAGAAAGTTTTCCTAGACAGGCACTTCATGCAGCCCAGTTGAGTTTTATAGATCCAACTACATCTAAAAAAGTAAGCTTCCAATCAAAATTACCATCTGATTTAGTCGAATTGAGGGAAAACCTTTTAAATCAGGCATAATTTCCTTGACTTGCTTACTGGTACTGTCAAAATTCGCTCCCTTAAGAGATTTCTTCAAATTTTTTTAGAAAAATGGCAAAAGTTATGACATCTGGCGGCGAGGCTTTAATTAAAGCTTTAGCTGACGAAAATGTAGACATCATCTTCGGTTATCCTGGAGGTGCTGCGTTGCATATTTATGATGCCATCTATCAACAAGATCGAGTACAACATATCTTAGTCAGACACGAACAAGCCGCTACTCATGCAGCTGATGGCTTTGCTCGAGCTACCGGTAAACCTGGAGTTTGTTTAGTTACTTCTGGACCTGGAGCAACCAATGCGATTACCGGTATTGCAACTGCTTATATGGATTCCATTCCTTTGGTTGTCATTTCTGGCCAAGTACCAAATCATTTAATAGGTACGGATGCTTTTCAAGAAACCGATATGATGGGTATTTCTAGACCCATTGTTAAACATAGTTTTCTTGTGCAAAAGCCAGAAGAAATTCCAGTTATTGTCAAAAAAGCATTTCACATTGCAACCAGTGGCAGACCTGGACCAGTCGTAATTGATGTTCCAAAAAACTTAACCGATCCAAATGAGAAGTTTGAGTATAAATTCCCTTCAGATTTATATTTAAGATCATTCGCCTTATACGATGAAGCAGAAAATAGTGAAGTAAAAAAAGCTGTGAAATTGCTTACCGAGGCAGAAAGACCTGTTATTTATGCTGGTGGTGGAGCTATCAACTCCAATGCTGCAGAAGAAATATATGAATTTGGAAAGTTGATGGGTTGTCCTGTTACCAATACTTTAATGGGTCTTGGTGTTTACCCTGCTTCTGATGAGCAGTTTGTTGGTATGTTAGGCATGCATGGTACCTATGAAGCAAACATGGTGATGCATGAAGCAGATTTGATCATGGCAATTGGCGCAAGATTTGACGATAGGATTACCAACAATCCAAACAAATTCGGTCTGCAAGCAAAAAAAATACATATTGATTCCGATCCATCTTCAATTGACAAGATCATAGACGTAGATGTTGCGATGACTGGAAATGCAAAAAAAGTTATTTCCCAAATCAATAAAGAATTAAAAGCTATGAATTTTGACAACAAAAAATTTGATGGTTGGATGAAAAAAGCCATGCAGTGGCGTGCAGAACACGGACTCAATCACAATATGTTGGATCAAAAAAATCCGGGAGATATTATTTTGCCCCAACAAGTTATTCAGTCCGCTTACAAAGCAACCGATGGTAAGGCTTTTGTGACTTCGGATGTCGGTCAGCATCAAATGTTTGCGGCACAGTATTATCATTTCAATGAACCTAGGAAATGGATTAATTCAGGTGGACTGGGAACCATGGGTTTTGGTTTGCCTGCTGCAATGGGAGTTAAATTTGCTTTTCCTGATGAAACGGTTGCTTGCATCACGGGAGAAGGCAGTATTCAAATGTGTATCCAAGAACTATCTACTTGCGGACAATATGGTTTGCCTATCAAGATTATCAATCTCAACAACAGAGCGCTTGGGATGGTTAAACAATGGCAGGATATGCAATACGGTGGTCGATATTCCAGTATCTCTTATGAAGACTCCTTACCGGACTTTATCAAGCTTGCAGAATCCTATGGACATGTTGGCATGAAAGTAGAAAAGCTTTCAGAACTAGAGTCTGCAATGGAAGAGTGCTTTGCTTTAAAAGATAAATTGGTTTTTCTTGATGTCTATGTCGATCCTGATGAGCATGTCTATCCTATGTTGAAAGCTGGCGGAGACATGTCAGAAATGTTCTTAAGCAAAACGGAAAAAACTTTCGAATGAATCATATTGCCTTGCTAATGGAAAACCAACCCGGAGCTCTATCTAGGGTAATAGGTTTATTTTCTCAAAGAGGGTACAACATCGATTCTTTATCGGTAGCACCAACACAAGATGAAACACTTTCCAGATTGACCATGACCATTGGTGAAGAAGGTGCTGATATCAATCAAATACTAAAACAGTTATATAAATTGGTTGATGTGGTAATGGTACAAAATTTAAGTGAAGCCGACGCCTTAACTTTAGAACTTGCGATAATTAAATTAAATAAGGCTAAGACAGATGTTGAGGAGCTTTTGAAAAATTATGAATTTGAAAGAGAAATTTTAGATGAAAAAGACAACTACACAGTTTTCAAAGTACTTGGCGATACTCAAGAAATTGAAAATTTATTGTCTGAATTGAAGAAAGAAGAATTTTTAGAAGTGACAAGGTCTGGTACCTTAGGTATGACCAAAGGCAATGAGTCTTTGGCAACTAATGATCAGACTAAAATTTCTTACGATTAATTAGAGGAGAAACAAATGGAAGTTTATTACGATAAAGACGCAAAGTTGGATCTTATAAAAGATAAAACCATAGCAGTTATTGGCTTTGGTTCCCAAGGACATGCGCATGCAAACAATCTCAAAGATTCCGGCATGCAAGTTATTATTGGTTTGCGTGAAGGTTCAAGTTCAGCTGACAAAGCGAAAGGCGCTGGTTTTGAAGTAATGGACAACAAAGCTGCAGCAGCGGCAGCTGATTTTGTGATGATGCTTATTCCTGATGAAAAACAGGGTAAAACATATGCTGAAGAAATTGAGCCAAATCTAAAAGAAGGTGCAACTTTAGCTTTTGCCCATGGTTTTAATATTCATTATGGTCAAATCAAACCCAGAGCTGACTTGGATGTGGTGATGATTGCGCCAAAAGGCCCCGGACATACTGTTCGAGGTCAATATCAAATAGGAGCAGGGGTGCCTTGTTTAGTAGCTATTCATCAAGATGCATCTGGCAATGCACTAGATAACTCCGTGGCTTATGCTTCCGCAATTGGTGGAGGAAGAGCTGGGATCATCAAAACAACTTTTAAAGACGAAACTGAAACCGATTTATTCGGTGAGCAAGCAGTTCTGTTGGTTGAAGCTGGTTATCCACCTGAGATGGCATATTTTGAGTGTGTTCATGAAGTGAAACTTATCGTTGACTTGATATACGAAGGCGGCTTAGCAAACATGCGTTACAGCATCTCAAATACAGCAGAGTACGGTGACTATACCTCTGGTCCTAAAGTTGTGACCGATGAAGCCAAGCAAGCGATGAAAAAAATTCTAGACCGAATTCAAAACGGTGAGTTTGCCGATGAGTTTGTCACCGATGCCAGAAAGAGTAATGGTCCTGAAGGTGGACCAGAAATGGAAAAGTATCGTCGCCAGTCCAGAGAACACCCTATTGAAAAAGTTGGCGCAGATCTTCGAGGCATGATGCCTTGGATTGAAGCCAATAAATTGGTCGATAAGACCAAAAACTAGTTTTTTAGTTTTCTTCTTCAGAGAGATTTTTAAGTTGCTTCATTAAATTGAAGTGACTGTCATCTCTCATGGGAAGAAAATCATGATCGTATGCTTTTTCTGGATTCTCTCTGACCCTTCTATCTAATGCTTTTGCATCGGGGCCGATAAGAATTCGCCACTCTTTGGCTTTGACGCCATCCAAAATTACTTTCGCAGCAGCTTCAGCAGAAGTAATAGCTTTTTCTTTGAAATCTCTTTGTCTATTCATGACCGACTCACGAAACATTTCTAAAGATAGGTTGTGAACTGGCGCACCAACTTTAATCCATCTATCTTTCATTTCTTGCAGCTCTTCGTCATCAAGATCAGCTATGTCTTTTTGACCCAAGACTTTTCCAGAATTTTCACTGATCGAAGTTCCTATATGTCCTGGCATGACCAGAGATACACCAAGGTGTGGCGCATTGATACGAAAGTCGTTTATTAATGCTTCAGTAAAACCTTTAACGGCAAATTTTGCTGCAGAGTAAGAAGTGTGGGGTTGGGAATGTCCAAGGGTTGCCCAAAAACCATTTACACTGCTGGTATTGATCATATGACCTTCTTCGCTTTTAAGTAGGGCGTCCATAAATGCTCTAGAGCACAAATAAACTCCGTCCCAACAAATCTTAAAAGTTCTTTCCCATTCTTCTATGCCAGAAAGAACAAAACTTGCTCCACCACCAATACCGGCATTGTTAAAAAGTAAATTTATATGCTCAGTTTTTTGTTGTTCTAAAACTTCATCTCTAAAACGCAAGACATCTTCTTCAGACGATACGTCACATAAGTGTTTTGTTATTTTTACCTGAGGATACTTTTTTGTTGCTTCTTGGAAAGTCTCTTCCATATTTTCTTCTATGACATCGCAAATAGAGACATGACAGCCTTCTGCAGCCAATTGATAAGTGAGCTCTCTGCCCATGCCGGTACCACCACCTGTGATTACCGCAATTTTTCCATCAAAATTTTCCATCTTTCTCCCAAAAAATAATTTTCTAAAGTTTTTTTACTTTACATAGTATCTACTAGAAAAAAAACCTATAATCCTTTTTCCAAGATCAGCAAGATAAGATTTTTACTTCTAATTTTGGGTCTGTAGCTCAGCTGGTTAGAGCGCACCCCTGATAAGGGTGAGGTCGCAGATTCGAGTTCTGCCAGACCCACCAAATTCAATTTAATATTTTGACAGTCATACTGTCATATCCTATATTCTTTCCTCAGGGAGATAATTCAAAATGCTCAAAAGGACGCTTTACTCACTCATTGCAATTGTTTTCATAGGGGTTGTTGCCTGGGAATACAAAGTAAATATCTTAATTTGGTCCTTACCAAAGATGATGAATATTCTTAACCCCATTCAAGAAAACATACCAACATCTTGGTCTATAGGGCCAGAAGAAGCAACGAAGGACGATCGACCTAACATAATTTTAATTCTTGCTGATGATATGGGCTACAACGATATTTCGCTCCACAATGGTGGAGCTGCTGATGGTTCTTTGCAAACACCACATATTGATGAATTGGCTGCAAGTGGTGTTTGGTTTTCAAGAGGTTATGCTGCTAATGCGACTTGTGCTCCATCTCGAGCATCAATCATGACAGGCAAATATGCTACAAGATTTGGCTATGAATTTACTCCAGTGCCCGATCCGGCAAGATTTATTCTTACTTGGCTGGTTGAAGAAGATGATGCGCAATTGAGAGGGAGAATTGATCGAGAAGTCGCAAATAACTTACCTTCATATTTCGATATGGGCATGCCAACTGAACAAATTACTATAGCTGAAGTTCTTAAGGATGCAGGGTATTACACCGCTCACATTGGTAAATGGCATTTAGGAATTACCAATGGCATGGATCCTCAAAGTCAGGGCTTTATTGACTCTTTGTCGCTTGCAGGGAGTTCTTATCTTTCTGAAAATGACCCTGAAGTTGTGAATGCCAAATTTGATACAAGCATTGATAAGATGGTTTGGTCTTCCTCTCAGTATGCAGCTAGATTTAATGGCAGCAAACCTTTTGCTCCTGATAAATACGTCACAGATTACTATACCGATGAAGCATTGAAAGTGATTGAAAATAACCAGAACCGTCCCTTCTTTTTATACTTAAGTCATTGGGCAATTCATAATCCATTACAAGCTTTAAGATCTGATGTTGAGCAAATGCAACATATGTCCGGCCATAACCTTCAAGTATATTCAGGCATGATTCGAGCACTTGATCGTAGTGTTGGCAAAATTATAGAAAAACTTAAAGAACTAGAAATCTATGGGAAAACCTTGATCATATTTACTAGCGATAATGGAGGTGCTAACTACATCGAATTAGAAGATATCAATAAACCTTATCGAGGCTGGAAAATATCGTTTTTTGATGGCGGTATTAGAGTGCCTTTTATTTTTAGTTGGCCTGATCGCATTGAAGCTGGTGGAAAATTCGATGATGCTATTCACCACTTCGATATTTTTTCTACAATTGCCGCAGCGGCAAATGCAGAAATAAAGAATAAAAACGTTATTGACGGAGTAAATTTACTACCTTTCATTAATAAAGAGATTCTTAATAAACCTCATGAAACTCTTTTTTGGCGCTCTGGTAATCACCAATCGGTTTTACATAAAAACTGGAAATATTTAATTAGCATTAAAGAAAATGCTCGATGGTTGTTTGATACTTCTTCGGATCCTTTTGAAAAAAATAATGTTATTGATAAATATCCAAAACAGGCCCAGGTTATAGAAAGCTTATTAGTTGAATTCAACGATAAGCAAAGTGATCCTCTTTTCCGACGAATATATTTATTGGTCTAATTAAATAAACCTAATCTATAGTTTTTTGGGGAACACCCCTTCCAGAATTGAAGGGGTGCTCTAGGGGGATTCTCTAACTTAGAAGTTAAAGTTAAGTTTGATACCGAAGTTTCGACCAGCTAAAGGCACTTCGTTTTTTACATAAGAAGTGTGATTTCTAGCTTTTTCGTCCATAAGGTTTCTTCCAAAGACAGATAAAACTAGTTCTTCGTCACTACCAATAGCAATTGATCTTCTGATATCGAAACCGCCCATGGTGTAGCCGTCCGTTACAGATTCACCAAAACCAATGTCGTCTTCTTTTTGGACGTCGATGATTTTTACATCGTAAGTAACATTTTCGTTTTCAAGAGCGAAACGATAAACATTTTTGATAGGAGTGATTCTTGGAACATTTCCACCACTACCAAAAGTTCCCACAACTTCATCTCTGCCGTATGAAATTTGGACTTCACCGTTGTTAGTAGTAAATGATCTTCCTACTTCTACTTCATAACCATTAAAGTCTGCATCGGCTTGACGATAATTGGTAATAGGTAAATTCTTAGCGTTTTTAGTACCTGAGTCTAAAAGATAAATATAGTTATCAACTGCGTTTGAATAAACCGAGGCATTTACAAAATAACCATCGTTTTCGTAATTAACGCTGAAATCTATATTATTAGATCTTTCAGATTCTAGATTTACGTTACCAATCTCCACTCTAGCTGCAGCTAAGTGAGTTCCATTCATGAAAAGTTCTATTTCTGATGGAGCTCTTGCAACACTTGAGATACCAAGGGTTAATCCAACATTATTGGCTAAGTCCCAACCCATTGTAAGAGCAGTACTCAAGTCACTTTCACTAATATCGTGAAGTGTATTGCCAATAGCGCCATCTCTATTTGTTTGATCCAAACGAACACCAAAATCAAGATCAACAACGTCCAACTCTCTACAGATGAAGTAACCAAAGCTCAACATTTGAGAATCGACAGGTTTCATGAAAGCTTCTTCACCAATGATTGCGACGTCTTCTTGACTCATGTTAATTGTTACATTTTGTCTGTTACCGCCAGCTTGATTACCAATATCCATCTTCATTCCGAATTCGAAAGATTCATTAGTGAAAGTTGTTGGACCATGCTCCTCTTCTTCCTCTTCCTCTTCCTCTCCTTCATGATGTTCTCCTTCTACGTGACCTTCAGTAAAGGAATAATCATTTGCTTGAAAGAAATAACTAAGTTTATCTAGCCCACGTAGATTAGTTACAGCTCCTTCGATGGTTACGTTTTCAGATTCAGTATCAGCTTGAATTCTTTCTTCATGCTCTTCTTCACCATGTCCTTCTTCCTCTTCTTCTTCACCATGGAAAGCAATAGGCGAACCTTCGTGAATGATGGCTCCGCTTGGAACCTCGTGACTTTCAAAGTTTACTTCTTTTAAAGCATAAGTCAGATTTAAACCATCTACGTTGCCCTTATAAGAAAAGCTTCCAGCAGTTCCCATGTTTGCTGTTTGTCTTTCAAGACCAATATTAAAGTCACTTCCTTCGAAGTCTTTGCTGGCAATAGTCTGATCAACAATGTTGATGATTCCACCCATTGTTCCATTGGAATACAACAAAGACGAAGGACCACGAACCACTTCGATTTGTTGTAAGTCGTTCATATCGACATCATTTAAATGGTCCGAACCTAGACCAGAGACATCTCTGACTAACTTACCGTTAGACAGAATTCTCACTCTAGTCCCGCCCATTCCTCTAATGATCGGTTGGCCAACACCAGGACCAAAGTTTGAAGAATTAACTCCGAGTAAATAAGTCAAACTTTCTCCAAGATTTGTTGAAGCCGAATAATTGATGTCATCCCCTTTGATGACAAAAACTGGTGAATCTATTTCTGCAAGAGTCGCACCACCTAGTGATGAAGTAACGATAACTTCTTCATCTGTTGCATGAAGCACATTAAAAAATGCGAAACACAAAATAAAATACAAAGATTTTTTCATAATCTCCTCCTAAGAAATTAAAAAATTAAAATTAAAAAAGTTTAAAAGTTGGACTTATTGAGGCGGGGCTCTAGAAAGAAAGTAAGACTGATTCTTTTTTTGATAAAAATTGAAGTCTTCAATTTCTTCACCGTCAGAGAAAAAAAGATGATATGAATTTTCTTCAAGTTCATTACCTACTTGATCACTTATGCAAGTTAGACATTCACTATGAAACTCAATTTCCTGATGCTCGGCATCGTGAATTTCATGAAAATGATCATGGGTAAGCTCTCCAAGTAAGCCACTTGAAGCTAAAACTAAGCTAAAAAGAATTGCTAGTTTGTTTCCTTTCCCTAACACGCGAGAGATTGTATTATAAAAAAATATTTTTTACACTTTTCATTAAATTTTTTGGGAGAAAAACTATGAGATTGTCACTTATTTTATTATCAATAATTTTTATTTCTTGTTCTGAAACTTCGCATAATTCAGCAGAGTGGCAAATTAAAACTTATTCTTCTGCTGCACCTTCATACATTGGAGATTTTGCTACGGTAATAGGCGGTAACGGAGAAATACTCAGAGAAGGAACCAATGGTTGGATCTGCCAGCAAGGCAATCCTCGACCTTACCCAAAGGATGGATGGAAGACTGCGCATGAAGCCATGCCAGCGTGTCACGATGAAGAAGGAATGAAATGGATGATGGCTTACGCTGAAGGAAAGGCTCCTAACTTAACCAGAGACACCTATATGTGGATGCTCCATGGTGATGTTGGTGAAGACAATTTGGTTCCTGGTGTTTTAAACAAAAGTGAATCAACTCCTGGACAATGGATTGAATCAGGCCCACATTTGATGCTGATGCCTAAGGATCCAGATAGCCTGAAAAATTTCACTACTGATTTTACAAAGGGAGAGCCTTACGTCATGTTTCCAGGGACAGTTTATGCCCGAGCCAAAGAAGTTTCTTATCTCTTGTATATAAAGCTCTGGCTTTTCTAAGGCAGCAAAGTGTCCACCTGAATCTAATACATTGTAATATTTCAGATTGCTGTAGCGTTTTTTAAGCCAACGTTCGGATGCTTTAAAAATCTCTTTAGGATAGATACTTACTCCAGTAGGCGTTTTAACTTCTCCACCATTGAATTCACCAAAACTTTCCCAATACAATCTGGCGGAGGATGTTGCGGTTTCCGTTAACCAATAAAACATAACATTGGTCAGTAATTCATCCCTAGATACGGCATTTTCTGGATGACCATCGCAATCGGTCCATTGATAAAACTTTTCTAAGATCCAGGCTGCTTGACCTATGGGCGAATCGGTCAATCCATAGCCTAAAGTTTGCGGCCTTGTTGATTGTTGTTTGGAATAGCCAGAGTCCCACTCTTGATAAAATTGAAATCCTGCTAACGCGTTTTGCTCGAATTCAGTTAAATCATTCATGGTATCCATATCAGGAGAAACTACTGCCATATTTAAATGAATAGCTTCACAGTCGGGATCTTGTGCACCAAGAGCAGTTGTTACTGCAGAACCCCAGTCACCACCTTGGGCAAAATATTTTTTGTATCCAAGGTTTTTCATGAGCTTAGAAAAAGTATCTGCAATCTTTTCCACACCAAACCCCGGTTTTGTGGGTTTTCCTGAAAATCCAAATCCAGGCAAAGAAGGGGTCACCACATGAAAATCATCTTTAGGATCTCCACCATTGATTGTCGGATCTGCTAAAGGTTTAATCACATGAAGAAATTCCACAATGGAACCTGGCCAGCCATGAGTGATGATTAAAGGTTTGGCTTCTTTGTGGGGGGAGGGGTAATGGATGAAGTGAATATCCAAGTCATTTATATTTGTTATATATTGAGGAAATTCATTAATGTTTTTTTCATGTTTTTTCCAGTCATAATCATTCAACCAATATTCGTGAATTTCTTTCATGTAAGACAAAGGAATGCCTTGAGTCCAATCTTCCGGCGTCTCTTTTTCAGGCCATCTTGTGAGTTCCAAACGTTTTTTTAGGTCTTCAAGCTTACTTTCAGGTATAGCTATTGAAAAATCTTTAATTTTTGACATGGTATCTTTGTATATAAATTTTATGTTGTATTATTTCTCCTCAAGTAAGAAAATATCACAATTAGTTAAAAACTTACGACTTTTATCATGGACAAATTGGCTGAGCGCTTTTCAACCCATCTTGAGAATTGGGGACTGGTTTGGTTTTGTTTGATTTTTTGGGGCAGTATTTTCAATGCAATTTTTCTTAATTTTTTTAACTTTAATTCAGAATTTTATCTTAACTATTTAGGCTACTTTGCAGGACTTATTCTTGGAGTATTAGCTAAATACAAAGCTTGGGGTTGGTTAGGATGAATCAATTTACTTTGGATAACCAAAAACTTCTTTCTATCGACGAGGAACGTGTAATTGCCAGAACCTTCATGGGCAGAATAGAGTGGGAAATGATTGTCATTGGATTAGGACAATTTCTAGTCTGGCTAGGGATTTGGGTAATGGTCCTGATGGGGTCTTTATCGCTTTGGGCTGGATTTATACTAAGCACTATATCAACTGCATTTTCATATCTACCGTCTCATGCAGGTCAGCACGGTCATCTATCTGGAAAAAATAAAAAATTAAAATGGTTAAACGCATTTGTCGGCCAGATTTCTTTAATTCCTCTTGCGCAATCACACCATGTTTTAAAAGCGATTCATATGAAGCATCATGCTTATACCAATAACCCTGAAAGAGATCCTGATTTTTTTCATACACATGTTGATCACTGGTGGCAGGCAGCTATAAATGTTCACGGTCAAACTAATGGCGGAGACTCAAGACTTCAAAAAATGATGGAGATGTATACCGAAGAAGATGAAAACTTCAAGGCTGATATAGAGAAAGGAACTCCTTTTGCTTTGATGTTTTTTTTCGGCCAAATGATCGTAGCCTTTTTCTTTCCTCTGGAAACGTTGTTTCTTTGGTGGCTTCCTAGAAAACTTGTTACTTCATATTTAGGAGTTATCTTTTCTCATGAACCCCATAAAGTTCTACCTCAAGGAAGATACAAAGATACGAGGTTCTGGGTAAATGGAATTCCTAGATTTTTTAATCATTCTATGCAAATCCATGTGATGCACCATATGTATCCAAACATTTGTCATTTTGATGAACCAAAAGCAATAGAGGCTTTGAAACCTTTTATGATTGCAAGAGGCATTCCTGGTGCTGAAGATCTTCCAGATAAGATTTCTTATAAACTTCTTTCTTATAAATAACATTGGCCTACACATTAAGCATTGGTGAAAATGCTCCAGATTTTGATCTAGTAGGAACCGATGTAGATTATTACTCTCTGGATTCCTTTCAAGAATACGAAAATCTAATTATTTTTTTTACCTGTAACCACTGTCCTTATGTCACAGGATCAGACGAGGTAACACGAGCAACGGTAGAGAAATTCCAAGGACCTAGATTTAAGTTTGTTGCCATCAATTCGAATAGCAAAAATACCTACGAAGAGGATAGTTTTGAAAACATGGTTAAAAGAATAGATGACTTAAAATTTCCATGGCTTTATCTTTATGACGAGACACAGAAAGCTGCAAAGGATTATGGAGCCTTAAAAACACCTCATTTCTTTGTATTCGATCAAGAAAGAAAGTTGGTTTACACAGGACGAGGAGTTGATTCTCCAAAAGATTCATCTAATATTAAAGTTAATGATTTAGAAAGAGTTCTTGAAGAACTCAAAGATGATAGAAAAATATCAGTGCCAGTTACCAATCCCATTGGCTGTAATATTAAATGGGAGGGCAAGGAAGCACACTGGATGCCTGCAGAGGCATGCGATTTAATATAGGAGATAAAAAATGTCTGAGTTAGCTACTTTAAAAACAGAAGGAGATGTATCGATAATTACTTTGGATGATGGAAAGGCAAACGTTTTTTCTTATCCAATGTTGGAAACTCTTCAAAAAATTCTTTCCGAGATTCCCAAAGATAAAGGTTCAGTAATTATTACTGGAAGAGATGGAATGTTTTCTGGAGGTTTTGATCTAAAAACTTTCGCATCTGGGGATGTTGATCAAATTAAAAATATGTCTGCATTGGGTTTTAAAACTTTATTTGATTTGTATACCTTTCCAAGACCTGTAGTTGCTGCAATTTCAGGTCATGCTGTAGCGCTGGGTATTTTTGTAGTTTGTTGTTGTGACTACCGAATTGGGATAGACGGAGAATTTGTGGTTCAAGCAAATGAAGTAAGAAACAACATGGATATTCCCGTACCTATTATGGAAATAGCAGCCAGTAGGGTAGACAAGCAACACATTTATAGAGCTCTTTTTCATGCAGATCCTTATAAAATGTCTGATGCTGTCAGTGCTGGTTGGATCGATGAAGTTGTGTCTTCTCCAGGTGATCTTATGACAAGAGCGATGGAAAAAGCAGAAGATTTGGCAACTTTAGGTCATCCTATGTACCAAAAAACAAAAGAAGTTTTTCAACAAGATATTGTAGAAAAAATTCAAGCAAATTTGCCTAATCCTTCAGACAGTCCAAGTTTCGTATCGGTTTAGTTATTTGTAAACTTCTTATATAATCCAATTCCTTTGGGGCTATAGCTCAGCTGGGAGAGCGCCTGATTTGCATTCAGGAGGTCCGCGGTTCGATCCCGCGTAGCTCCACCAAAATAAGCCTTTGACAGTACTACTGTCATAATCTATATTTTAACCTATAACTATAAAATAAACAACAATTATCCTAATGTAAGCACTCCGAAAAGAACTCCAAAGAATATAACTATACCAACAAAAACTGAACCACCCACTAATAAAATTTGTTCAAACTCTTTTTGTTTTCTACGTGCAATACGCTTTTGTTCAGCTATTGCTTCTTTCTCTTCTCTTATTCGTTTTGCTCTCTCTGCTACTATCTGCTCCCATGTACCATGACCAAACCTAAAATTAATTAGTTGTTTCATTTCGTACATTTGTTCTTGAGCTAATTTAGAATCAATAACTGAATTGGCTACATCTTTAGTTTGACCTATAACAGATTTACTACCAAATCTTTTTTGTTGTATTTGTTTCTCTCCAGTAAACATGCCATCAATGGCACTAGCAATATCCTTGATATCACTAGCTGTGTTAATATTAGACTTGATAAACTCCACAGACTTCTGAACTAGAGCAATACCTGCCAGTGTGGTTGATATAGGTTCCATTTCTCTCTCTTATTTTGTATCATTTATTTACGCAATGCCCCAATAGATTTAACACCAAAGCTTGCACCGATTGATACTAAGATACCCCAAGACAACCACTCAGGACAGTCCTCTCTGAGGAATCTAAATCCGTCTGCAATGTATGGCTGTGCTGGCGGGTAGAAGCAGGCACACAGCAATCCAACGAAAAAAATTGTCCATAGCTCGTCTTTCCACGAGTCTGCTGAAGCATCCATAGCTTTAGCTTCCCATGCCGAATCATTGGCTGCATGTTTAATCTGCCCCTGTAGTTTAGCTTCTTCAAGCTTACCTTTAAGTTCTGTTTTACGTTGCCTGCCTTCCATCCATTTACCTGCAAGACTAGCTATAGGTGTTAAAAATTGTATCATGTTAAAATCCGTTCATATATTTTTTACCATCATATCTTAGCACAGCTTTTCTATTGTGTTCTATTCCAAACTCGTCTGTACCTGCATAACTACAATGAATCCATCCAGACTGCGGTTCTCCTTCATTGTAAAATTCTAGTATCAACTGGTCAAAATCTAGATTATCTCTAATCCATTCTGCAACCTGTTTATTATCTATCCCAATTACCTTAAAGTCTGCAGCCTGCCCTTTGGCATGTTGGCTTGCAGAGCTACTGCCTATAGCAAGACACAACTCAACTGAGCGAAAGCCACTGCTAACAGTTACAGGTCTGCCAAAATGCTCACGTACTGGCTGTAGTATATTATGACACAGACCATGTAGGTTATGCAAGTGTATCGGGTCAGGCATATTGTTAATACCCTTGCGTAGTGCAGTCTGACTTTTAGTCATTTCATCTAATGAAAAGTTTGCAGTTACTAATCTAAATCTAGGTGGATACTCTTTTAATTCAGTTGATATTACTGATTGGGAAAAATATGTAAAGCAAGATCCTCGTTTTATGCGACCAGCAGAAGTTGCTGTTCTCTGTGGAGATTCTACAAAAGCTCGTGAGATGTTAGGTTGGTATCCAAGAACATCTTTTGAACAAATGGTTTCTAAAATGGTACAAAACGATTTGGAATTACTTAAATGATTAAAATAAAAATATTTAATCCTTTAGCTGGTAAAAACAGAATATCTTTTCAAGGTTTTGTGGCTATGAGAGATATGTTGAGAGACTACAGTATTGAATTAACTGAGTCAGATGATTTTGATTATGCTTTCTTGGGTGCTGATGACATACTTGACAAGTCAATTGGACTACAAGAGAGCATCGAGTATGGATTGAAAAACATCGACAAGTATGCTCGTGGTGGTGATTGTTTTATATTTGATGGTTCTGATTCAACTTCCTTAATGGGTTCATATGAGGTTCTTGAACAATCCAATGCCATGTTTTTATTTAAAAATCAGTTGTTAAAAAACAGAGAGGATTACAAAGAAAAGACATCATTCAATAAGTGGTTCTTTGGTAATGGTTCTGGTTTGGACTTAGGGTATGACATACCAAAAGAAAATTGGGATAGGATAAAACTATCAGGTTGGAACTTAGGTTACATGGCACCAAATGGATTCAGACCTATGGTTCAAAAATGGCATCCTGTTAATCCAAATAAGACCATTGATTTATCTGCTATATATTCTGCTGACCACAAGCCGAGTAGTGATCATAATGCTGAGAATGCTTCTTATTATATGAACCACAGACATGGAGCTTGGAAAGTCATAGGTGACAATCCAGGTTATACTTTTCGTAAAGATAAATTACCTTACCAAGAATATATTCAATCTTTGTATCAATCTAAAATGGCTCTTTCACCATTTGGTCAAGGAGAAGTCTGTTACCGTGATTTTGAAATACCAGAGTTTGGTGTTGTTATGATTAAACCTACTATGGAGAGAGT
>LULW01000068.1_pt1 | contig 31107 bp, 53 predicted proteins | sample 729531 | NCBI WGS metagenome assembly LULW01 (sample SAMN03860279, study PRJNA289734) | marine metagenome | biome: seawater column; feature: ocean; material: water; isolation source: Red Sea water column Station 108 - depth 10m | place: Saudi Arabia: Red Sea | collected 2011-10-15 | depth 10 m | reverse complement strand
GGAACTATCTTACAAATATAGTAGAAGAGTATTGACACCAGATGCAGATGTAAGCGGTGAATCTGCTGAAATACAAGCATTAGCTGGTGCATTGTGGACTAATTCCATTAAGAAAGCGTATGAAGATAGTAAATCTGAACCAGAAGAAGAATCTGGAGAATAGTATGTGTAAATGCTGTAATTGTAAAAATTGTAATTGTTAACTAAACAAGGAGTTCAATAATGGCTAAAAAAGAAAATCAATCGCCTAAACTTGTTCTTAATGATGTTGAGTATGATGTTAATGAGGACTTAAATGATGAGCAAAAGCAGATGTATCTACATCTTGAAAACATAGAATCAAAGATAAATAGCAATAACTTTATTCAACAGCAACTTGCAGTAAATAAAGATGCTTTTATTAGATTATTAGAAGAGTCTCTTGCTAAATCAAATGACCCTTCTCCACATGATCCAGGAGATGAAAACGACTAATGATTATTAGATGTGCCTATGACCATGATGTGGTAATTCATTTTAATAATAAAAAAGGAATGACTAAAAAAGTGAAGTTGGCTGATGGAACTTTTATCACATTAACATATCCAAGTAGTAAGAACTACTTTCTTAGAAATGGTGAGACTATAATTAAAAAAAGTGACTCATTTAAAACCATTGAAGAAGCGTATGTGAAGGAGTGTGCAAATTTAAAAGACTCTGATGGTCATGGTCGCATTGATATTGTAAAGCATAAAATAGTTAATCACAAGGTAGTTGAGAGATGAAAAGCCCTTTATCAAAACTTGTATCTTGGCAATTAAAAACAGGGCAACTTGATGGATGGACTTCCTACCACATTGCCGCTGGTGCATTTTTATGTAAAGTATTCCAATGGTGGGGATGGTCTGATTTTTGGTGTGTGATGGGTGTCTTTATTATTGGTGTGTTATGGGAAGTTTTTGAATACTATATAGAAAATTGGAAGCCCTATGGAAGTAAAAGAAGATGGGTATATAATACCATTGCAGATATTATTGTTGAAACAGGCATGGCATGGTGGATGATTATATGAATATTGAATATGAAGTAGATTATGAAATTAGTACAAGTTATGATATTTCTGTTGTTTACACTTTCATCTCTTAATTGTTCTGGGGGTTGGAGTGTTGGAGGTTGGGAAATAACACCAACAGATACAAATACAGTTTTTATAGAAATAATGGACAAGGATTCTATATTCCATTATTACCATCATAGATTGTACCCAACTCAAAATTGGTGCTGGATTCATAACCAATATGAAGATATTAAAAAAATAGATGAGTGATGTTAAAACAGCAAGAAGTTATCGTGGTGCTTTGGTTGATGATAATATGGTTTTTAGCATTAACATCAAGTGGATTATACAGTTATGTATTCTTGTGGGTAGCCTTGTCTATGGGTATATTAATATTATGTCTAGGCTTGAAGCCCTTGAAACAGAACTGGTGGAAGCAGATAGCCAGATTAGGAGTTTATTTAATAAGCACAGCATGGAAGAAGAGCGGAAAAGGTCAGAATTGGAGGATAAACTTTCGTTCTATGAAAAAGAATTAAAATTAAATTTAAACCCAATGTCATGGGGTAAGAAAAAGCGGAAATAATATGGATTTTATAGCATTATATGGTGAAGCTGGAATGATAGGTGTAGTTGGTGCTATGTTTGTGTACCTAGTAATGCAAATGTCAAAGAAAGCAACTCAACAGCAAGAGGTTCTTGAAAGTTTAAAAGTAGAGAATAGAGGACAGTCAGAGACTTTAGAAAATTTAGAGAGCATTTGTATAAAATTAATTAATAGATGGAATCAATCTGATGATAAACTGGATAGAAAATTTGATGCTATGACAAAAGAAATCAATGACTTAGATAATCAAGTATCAAGAATAGAGGGTTCACTAAGCAGAATTAATGGAAAACACTAATGGCTAAAGACCCTAGATTAAAAAGGTTTGGTTTATCTGATTATAATAAACCCAAAAGAACACCAAGACATAAAACAAAGTCTCATGTGGTACTTGCAAGATACAGGAAAGGTGGCAGAACTGTTACTAAGTTAATACGCTTTGGTATGCAAAATGCAAAGACTAATCAAACAGTTGCACAAAGAAGAGCGTTCAAATCTCGTCATAGAAAGAACATAGCAAAGGGTAAAAGTTCAGCGGCTTGGTGGGCAAATAAGGTTAAATGGTCGCCTAGTAAAACTAGGAGTAAATAAAATGGATTATGAAACAATAGATGAGTATAGAAGTAGTGTCAAAGAAAGATTAGCAAGGATAGAATCTATTTTGCAAAGAGAATTACCAGATATAAAAGAACAGCTTAAAATATCTAATGGAAGGACCAGATCACTTGAAAACTGGAGAAACTACATTTTAGGTGGCATGGCAATATTAATTTTTTTATTTACTAATCTAAAATAGGAGATAACTATGAACATAAAATCAGTGGTATTAGGAGAGATAACAAAGCAAGTTGAAGCATCTATACCTGAACTTCAAAAAGGTTTAGAAGCTTTAGTTATTGACAAAATACAATCTAAAGAATTTGAAAAGGAGTGGGCAACTGCTTTGAATAAAAAACTAAATTTGCCATTTCTTAATGAAGAACAAGAGCAAGAACTGTTTGAAACTATGATAGATAAAGGCACTGATATTGTTGCTGGTATTATGTCAAAGCTTCTAAAAGGTAAGTAATGATTGACTCAATGCAAATGCTAACAGTCATTAAAGACACCCTTGAAAAGATGGGTTCTAAATATGCTAGTCATGATGCACAAATGCTTGTTTACAGGACTGGCTTGGTTGAATCTAAATATAAGTATATTATGCAGAAAGGTGGTTCAAACATAGCTAGAGGGTTTTGGCAGTGTGAACCTTGGGTGATGGTTTCTTTATGTAATGATTACTTACAGTATAGAAAAGACCTATTAAAAAAGGTTGCTGAGATATGTTATCTTGATTGGAGTTTCTTTACTGCACCTGAAGAGGATAAGTGGAGGGATATACTTACAACCAACCTTATTGCTGGAATTGTTGCTTGTAGGCTTCATTATTGGAGAGTACCACACCCTATGCCTAAAACACTTGATCAACAATCTCAATACTGGAAAAGGTATTATAACACTTCATCTGGCTCTGGAACTGAAGAACATTTTAAAAAGATAGTCATGAAATATGGCTAATGATATTGTCCAAGATGTTGAAGGTAATATTATAGGTTGCAGATATTGTGGTAGTAGAAGTATTAGAAAGTTTGGGTATCTATACAGGGCAACTAGCAAAAGACAACAATGGATGTGCAATTCTTGTGGTAAAAGAACTGTCAATCCAAGGATACTTGAAAAGGCTGAATTTGTAAAAGAGATAACTGATCCAGACTACATACCAATAGAAGAATTAATTGAACACAGGAAAAGAAAATACTCAGTAAAAGTAAAAGGAAAAGAGTCAAGAAGGTTAATCAATCTTGATATAAAAACAAAAGGTGCTATTGGAATTTGTCATTTTGGTGATCCCCATATTGATGATGATGGTACAAATATTGCTGATATTTACAAACTATGTGATTTAATAAATAATACAGATGGTATGTTTGCTGGAAATCTAGGAGATGTACAAAACAACTGGATTGGTAGATTGTCTTTTTTATATGGACAACAATCAACAACAGCTAAAGAATCATGGAGACTTACAGAACACTTTGTAAATAGGGTTAATTGGCTGTATTTGATAGCTGGAAACCACGATGTTTGGTCAGGTGATGGTGACCCCTTAGATTTTATAATGAGGGATCACAAGGGGGTATATGAGAAATGGGGTGCTAGGTTGAATCTTAGATTCCCTAATGGTAAGGAAGTAAGAATAAATGCTAGGCATACATTTAAAGGATATTCAATGTGGAATACTGCTCATGGGGTAGCTAAAGCGGCACAGATGGGATGGAAAGACCATATACTTACTTGTGGGCATATTCATGTGTCAGGGTATCAGGTTTTAAAAGACCCAGCTTCAGGGTTAATTTCTCATGCCTTGCAAGTTGCAAGTTTTAAAATTTTAGATGGTTATGCTGATAAGTTAGGTTTAGATGATAAAAACATATTTAATGCACCAGTTACAATTATTGATCCACAATATGAGGATGATGATAACAGGCTTATTACAACCATATTTAATGCCTATGAGGGTGCAGAGTATTTAAAATGGAAAAGATCAAAGAAATAAGGACTAAAGAAGAAAACATAAATGCTTTTGATGTGATTATGAAATGTAAAGAATTAGCAAGGCAAATAGATTTATCTAATGTAATTCTAGATAATACAAGTATTGATGAAAAAGAAATGATTATTAAAATGGTAGAAGGGATTAGAAGCTTAGAATTAGAAATTATTGGATTTGAACCATTTAAACCAAAGGCACAAGCATGAGTACCTATCAAGCAACCTTTTGCAATACAACAACAGATTTATTATTTATAGAGCCAAATATATCAGATTACGATGGTAAAAGGGTGCTTCCTAGCAACTTTACTACAACAGCTACTAGTAACCTTTACCAACTAAACAATACAGGGTTTGTTGGGCAATTATACAAGGATGGGGTTGAAATGACATCTGTAACAGATACACCCAATGCAGATAATGAATATAATTATTCTTCTAGTACAGACTCATTTCAATTCTTCCTAGCATCATCATCTGTATCTGCACTTAATTCTAGCGTGTTTGAGGCATCTAAAGACTGGGCTGATTTAAAGACTGAAGCAGTCAATCGTGCCAGTGACTTTGTTAGAAGTTACCTCCCCTTTCCAATATACCCTAACAAGGGAGTTGGCACATCAGATGCCTCTTCAACAAGTTTTCCTGAGATTATTGTAAGAAGCACAGCAATTATGGCAGTTGAATCCCTCATAAGACCATATGATGTAGAAAAAGCAGACCAAATAAAATCACAAGCAATTAATGATGAAGAAACTGGATTTCTTGATAGGCTTAGAAAGGGTGAAATAACCCTATATCAACAAGAAGATGAAAGCAAGTATAGAGGTATAATAAGAGTTGTTTCTGTTGATTCTAATACTACTGGTGGCATTGTAGATGTAAAAGGTAGGTCATCTTATCCTTGGGATGTTATAAAAATTATAATAACAAATGGTGGCACATTTACTGCTGGGGTTGCCAACACTACAGTAAAATTCAGTTCATTCATAGGTAATGAAAATGGATTGAAATTAGAAAGAATGGCAAATGATGAAATCATTGATGGTTATTGGCAGTTAGTTGGTCACAATATGTATGTAAGGTTTAGCCCAGGATTGTACGTTACAAACGATGAATTTGAATTAGAAGTTAGTGGGCAACTAAATCAAAGGCTAACACCAATTAAAACAGTTAGAACAAGTAGGTATTAATGCCAACAACATTTACTAATATAATATTTGATGAAATAGTTGAAAACCTTGCAAAATTGATTAATGATGAATTTAATATTCCAGTACACTATGATGAACATAAACCCCCACAATCTTTTGTGCTTACAGCACTTAATGATGATTTTGTTACTAATTTAAGTACAGGGATGCAAAGAGAATACACTATTGAAGTGGGGTATCAATTAAAGTTAGGTGGGCAATATAACAAGAACAGCATAAAACAAGTCAGCAATGTTATGGAAAGATTTAAAAGATTAATATTTAATAATAAAATTTTAAGCAGTGGTTCACAGTGGTTTGATGCTCAAGTTACAAATATAACATATGAAAGAGATGAAGATGATGGTTCATTACTTTTAGCCACTGCTACATTTACTTGTCAAAATACAGAGGTTATAACATGAAAATAAAAGGCAAATTAAATAAATTGCACAGGGTAAACCCAAATGGGGTGCTTTGTGAAAGTGGTTCATTAGATAAACTCAGGTCTGGTGAAGCCATAGAGGCAACTGAGGAAGTAGCTCAAGAACTTCTTGATATGGGGGTTGTTGAGAAAGTAAAAGGAAAATCAAAGAAGGAGGCTAAATAATGGCTGATACAAGAGTGCTTCCAATTAGTAATGTCAAATATGGCTTGAAGGCAGAGACAACTTTTGGAGTAGGATTAGATAGTTCAGGTAATGATGGAACAGCATACATTACACAACCAGTGGTACAAGCAAGTAAACCAACATTTAATATTCTTAGAGAATCAAGATTATTGAGTGGTAGAGGGCTTGTAAAAAATGCAAGTGATACTATAGTAAATACAAGAGGCGGTACAGTTACTATGCCTTTTGATATGATAGCAACACCTAAAACATTAGTTCAACACGCTATGTTGGTTGGTCAAGAAAATGGACAAAGTGGTTCTATATTGCATGAAATGGAAATTGATGGAACAAGCAACCCAGCTTCCATAGGTGAAGCAATAGGGGGTGATGCAATACCTCACAGTGTAAACTTAGCTTATTATCCAGCCGCTGGTGAGGGTATAAAGTTATGTGGTGTTGTTGTTAGTGATTTAGCTATTGCTGGAGATGTAGGAGCGAATAATGGATTAGTTTCTATTAGTGGTAATTACTTTAGTGGATTTAGCAACCCTGTAAGCACATCAACAGTTTTAGAACAAACATTTGATGGTACTTGGGTTGAACCTCAAACTACCTATTTTAATGTGATGGACTTTGACACAAGAACATTAGATGTTGATGGGCAAGATGATAGAAGTTTTATTATGAAAGCATTTTCTTTTAATATCTCTAATGGTGTTAATAGAGTTGGTGCTGATACAAATGGTAATGCTGAATTATATGCTTTTCCTGAATATGTGGTGACTGGCTCTATCACTATTAAGCTAGATGATGAATTTGACTATGGTGCAGATAATAATGTGATTCAAGACTTCCTAGATGGTGACACAATGACATTAAATTTAATTTGTGGAGATAGTTCACCAAATGCTTCAGGTGAAATGGAAATAACAGCAGAAGTACAATATACTGGTGATCCTGGTCAAGATATTTCTGAAAATGGTATATTCCACACGCTTGAATTTGAATGTGTACAGAATGGAAGTAATGAAGCATTTAAACTAGAAACATTTGAAAATACTGCATTAACAGCAATGTAATCTAATTGGGAGGTAATTATGGTTGTTGATACACCACATGGTGAATTTGAAGTAAAGGATATAACTAGGAAAGAAAGAAGAAAGTATTATAAAAAAGTAAAGAAAGTTTTTACTTCTGAAAATATTACTGAACTTCATGAACTTGGTGATGAATTTACTTTACTGGCTTTTGGTAATGAAAAAAAGGCTGATGAAGCATTAGGTAATCTTTCAGCAGTGCAAGAAGATGAAGTGCTTACAGCAATCATTGGTGCTTATATGGGATTAGATTTGGGAAACCTTACTGGCGATTGAGGACTGCGGTTTGGTTCTCTAATTATGGAGTTCCTGAAAATAGGTTTGAACTACCCTATGATGCCCAATCGCCAACATTGTTTGAGAGAGTTAGGTTTGAAAATAAACAGGACATTATAGATGAAGTTTACAGAATCATTAATGAATCAACTGAAAAAGGGTTTGATGTAGGGCAAAGTATGTTTTATCAATTACCTTTTTTCTGCAATCCTTCTATAGTTATAAGTGATTGGTGTTGGCACATGATTACTGATTATTTTTCTGTAACTAAATTCAATGTTCCTATTTCAAAAGACCTTGATTCAATGGATGCTTGGATGATGGATTGTTTTACTGTGATAGAAAACGAAATACAAAAAATATCTAACCACGAAAGGAAAAAGAATGGCAGTTAAAAACCTTATATTAAAACTAGGATTAAAAGGTGTAAGAGGTACACAAAGTGGTTTAGGTGCTATTGATAGCGGTGTAAAAGGCATCACTAAAAGTATATTAAAAGCTGGGGCAACATTTTTTGCCGCCAAAGGTATCATTGAAGGTGTAAAAACAACTATTGCTGTATCAAGTCAATTACAAGCTGTTAAATCTGGTTTTGATAATCTATCTCAAGGGATAGGAGGTTCAGAAGATACTTTAAGAAAACTTCAAGATGCAACTGATGGTACAATAGATAATATTGAATTAATGACACAAGCAAATAATGCTATGTTGCTTGGTATATTTGAAAACAATGACCAGATGTCAGAAATGTTTGATGTGGCACAAAGGCTTGGTTCAGCACTTGGAAAAGACACTGCTTTTGGTGTTGAATCATTAGTTACTGGTATGGGTAGGCAATCAAAGTTGATGCTTGACAATCTTGGTATTATGGTTGATACTAATGAAGCAAATGAAAGATTTGCTAAATCAATTGGCAAATCAACTAAAGAATTAACTGATCAAGAAAAGAAACAAGCATTTAACAATGAGACAATGAGACAAGCAAAATTGCTTGTAGATGGTTTAGGTGAGGAACAGCTTACAACTTCACAAAGAATAGATATTTTAAGGTCATCTGCAACAAATTTAGCTGGTACATTAGGAACTGCATTAACCCCAGCATTTAATTCAGCATTAGATGTTTTATCAAGTTTTTCAAGGGATGTGTCAAGTGCAGTGAACTTTCTTGCTACTATTGATTTTAGTGCTACTGCTGAAAACATTAAAAACAATCTAACTGCACTTCTAACTGCTGTAAGAGAGCAACTAAGAATTAATTTTGATGCTGTGCCTGAACTTTTTCAATTTGCACTTGGTAAAATAATTCCTATTGCTAGAAACATATTTACTAATTTAGTAGAAGGTATAAAGAATATTGCATCATTTTTATTTGAACCAGTGGTGATATTTGCACAAGTAGTTTCTGCAAAAGTTCAAAATATTTTTATTGGTATGTTCAATGTTATTAAAGAACAATTTAATGTTTTTGCAGATTCATTTTTAGGTGAGAAACTTGGCATAGAAAAATTAGAAATGTCTGATTTCATAGATGTTGATGCTATATCATCACAATTAGCAGAAACAGATATTGCACAATTTTTTGGAGGTGAAAATCAAGTTCAGACTTTATCAGATTTTACAGAAAGGACTAAAGCAATATGGGGTGATTACTTTAAAACAGTTGCAGTGTTATCAAAAGAATCAGGTGAGGTTGTGACCAAAAGTTTAGATGCAACTGGTAAATCTGCTGAAAAAACTGGTGACAAGGTTGAAGAAAGTGCTATAAAACAAGCAATAGCAACAGGGCAAAGTTCTGATAGTATTTTAGGAGCAGTTAGAAAAGTTATACAAGCAAGATTTGCTTCAATGATGGCTGATATACTAGCCAAAGAAATAGGTGGAAAAGGTCTTTTAGGCTTAGTAACTGGGGCGGCATTGGCGGCATCTGCTACAAAATTATTTGATAGCTTAGTTCCAAAGTTTGCAGAAGGTGGTATAGTACAAGGATCAGGCAATCAAGACACAGTTCCAGCAATGCTTACACCTGGTGAGGTCATTTTGAATCAAGCACAACAAGAAAACCTTGCAAGTAATATGGGTGTCACTGTAAACATTCAAGGTGGTGTAGTTGATGAGTCTTATGTAAACAACGAACTAATACCAGCACTAAATAAAGCTACCTCTTTAGGTGCTACACTAAATGCTTAGTTTTGATACAGACCTTAGTAACAGCCTTAAAAATGCAAATACAACAGCATTTTGGGTAATCAAATTATATTACAATGATGAATCTAATTTTATAGGTTTATCAGATATTGACAGACCAGATGGTAGTGATATGTATTTTGGTCTTATATCAAGCTGGGGAAACCTATCACAATCTTGTAATTTTTTTGATTTCAATACATCATCTAGTAATATGTCAATAAGAATTATAAATACAGAAAGATCAATACAAGGAGGAAGGTTTTCAGACCTTTTTGCAACTAATAATTTTGGTAATAGAAAATGGGAATTATTTTTAAATACAAATCAAACAAGCACTTTTGATACTTCAACAAGAATGATTGGAACAGGGATAATATCTGGTGATATAAATTATGATTATGACTCTTTAAAATTGACATTGTTGGATAAAAGTTCAACAGTTCATCAAAAGCTACCAACATCTACTCTTGGCAACAGTGATGATATTCCATTGTCAAACAGGAATAAACCTATACCAATGGCATATGGTGACTTTTACACTGGTGATGTAGGTACAATTCCAACCACCCATTTTGATCGTATGAAGCCATTTTATAAAAGTGCATTTCCAGCAATCATAACAAATAAATTTAATGTTTCTGAATTGAAAACTTTTGCCAAAGTAGATAATCAAGCTATTCATACCTTAGATGCAGAAAATATATATTATTATAAAAATAACAAGTATGCTAATATTACTGGTTCAACTTCAATTTCTGGCAACCCATCTGTAGGATTTGCAGATAATACTTGTAAAATTTATATACCCCTTACAACAACAAGCTTTACTACTTCAGGTTCTGGAAGTCAAACTAATGTTGCAAATATGGTTGACGGAAGTTTTTCTACATCTGGCACATTGGTTGCTAATGCTGGAGACGGTTCAACAGCAAACACAAGAAGTATTTTTTTAGGTATTCCTAAAGTTCCTAAGATTGGAGAATGTATAAGCACCAAAGCAATTGCAAAATTAGGTACAATCTCTGGCAATGACAGTCCATTTGATTTTTTACAAATTGGTGCAACTACTCATGCCCTTGCTACTACAGGAAATAATGCTGAATTAGAATCTGTTGTAACTACGACTACTGATCAAAAAAGTTCATTTGACTTTGAAGGTCAATTAGAAATAAAACTTTCAGCTCAGGCAAGTCAGATAACAGTTGAAATTAAAGAGATTGGTTTTGTAGTTGAATTAAAAATTGATGGTATTGAACCATATAATGAAATTGAATATTATGAAACAACAGTTGCTGAAGCTATACGAGGAAAAATAAACATTCCATCTTCAGAGTTATTAAATCGTGAAATAACACTTACTAGAACAAAAACAATAAATTATCCAGTAGAATATGAATTTGTATATGTTTGTGGTCGTGGTAGAAAATATGGTGCATTTATTGATGCTGATTCAAGAAATAATGGTTTCAATGAAAATGATTTAATTGAGAACCCAATATACATAATTGAAGATATATTAAGAACTGAACTTTCATTATCATCATCAGATATAGATTTTGCAAAGTTTGACACTGCTGGAAACACCACCAATGGACATATTTCAGAATCATTCAATGATTCAGTTGCAGATATTAAGTTTGCATTTAGTCAGTATAAATTTATTAATTCTAAAGATTTAATTAATAGAATATGTAAACAGGCATTTAGTTACTTTTATTTTGGTGGTGACGGAAAAGCAAAAATTAGAACACTCATGCGACCAACAGACTCATTTTCAAGAGATGTTATTATTGACTTTAATGATATAAATTTAAAATCAATATCTAGGACAAAATTAAACACAGTAAGAAATGAAATAAATGTTCATTATAATTATGATTATGGTTCTGGTCAAAATACAGAGATTGCAACCTCAAATGACTCTACATCACAAGGCACAACAGTAGATGGAAACAATCAAACTTTAATATTAAATGTTGATGCTGAAAACATTATTGATAATACCACTGCAACAAACATGGCAAATGGATACAAAGAAATATTTAAAGACAGAAAAATAAAAGTTGATTTTGATATATTAACTCCAAAACATAACGATTTAGAAATTACTGATCATTTTAATTTCACTAATTTTGATGAAAGTATTAAACTTTATGGAACAGCTTATAGTAATGATATATTTATGATAACATCTATATCTAAAACCCCTGAAGGTTGTTCAATAAAAGCTATAAAGGTAGATGACTAATGGCAAACATGGATATAAAGACACCTAAATTTTTTACAGATCACATAAACTTTTTGATGGCAACTGGAACTGCACAAAATGGAAACTTTGATGTAGTCAGTGGATCAAATTTAATAACTGTTTTAAATGCTGGTAGTGAAGCAGAACTATTTGATATGCGACCAATGAACCAGGTGCATTTTGAAACTTCTGCAAGTGCGACCATAAGGGCTAATCATGTATTAGTTAATTTAGATTTAGGCACTAACTTATTTAATTGTGACTTTATTGCCTTACTAAATCATAACATGAAAAGTGCTGAAGCAAAGGTAAGAGTTGCACATAGTGGAACAGAAAGCAATGTACAATCTGCTGATATTGGTTCAGCAACAGCTATAGCTGGAGTATCTGAAGTTGTAAATGCTGATAATATTGGAAATAATGTTGTTGAACCAGCAACAGATGGATCAACTATTTTCACATTTAATTCTAGCACAGACCAATATTGGGGTATTCAATTTGAAGGCACTAATTCACAAGGTAGTGTGGCGGCAACTAATGGTACTTTTAATTCTACTTATGATTTAAAGATTGGGTGCATATTAATTGGTGAATCATACACCATGCCTCATGCACCAGATATTAGATTAACAAGAACAATAGTATATGATGGAGTTTCAATACAAACTTCTAGAGGTGGTCAAAAGTTTGGCAATGCCTCACATTTAGGTAGAAGATTTGCTAATGCAAGAAGTAAATCACCATTTGCAACTTCAACAAATGCCTTTGGTGTTTATGGTGGCAGAATAAATTATGATATGTCTTTTAGCTTTATTCAAAGCAGTGACCTAATGCCTACAGCTTATGATGCAGAAGTCACTGGCAGTGATACTGTTGTTAGTGATGTTTGGAATAGAACAAAAGGAAATTTAATACCTTTTGTGTTTTGTAGTGATTCAGCAGATGTTGGTGATGATGCAGAGCAATCTTATTTATTTGCAAGATTCAAAGATAATAAATTAAATATGTCTCAAGTAGCAGATAAAATGTTCAGTATAAAATTTAATATAGAAGAAGAGTTTTAATTTATTATTATAATGTTTAAGTTTCTACCCTAGATGGCAAGGGTGAACAGGGCATTACTCCATTATGTCCTTATTCATATTATAAAGCACCCTTGCCTCTCCCCCCTTTACGGTTATCTAACCCTTACAAATATTTTTTAAAGTGTTTGGATGTTTCAAATATTATCATTATAATTGTTTATGAATAAAATAAACAATATGGAGTTAATAATGAATCAAGAACAAAAAGACTATTTACAGTCTATGAAAACCGTTTTTAAAGAATCAAAAGAGTATGTAAAAAATTATCAAATAAATGATATTGTTTTTAAATCTCTTGGTTTTGAGGACTCATCTTGGGGAAATGACTTGTGTCCATCATACAGTAAAATATCAAAAGACGAAAAGAACCACATTACTATATGGTTTCCTAACTCAGATTATGAAGATTTAGACGAGGAAAGATTCAACACATTTTCAGTTGGTTTTCATTATGGTGACTTTGAGCTATTTTTAAACAATATAGATGAGGTATTTAGTTTGTTATTGTCAAATAAGTTAGAAAAAATATTCTTTAATGAAGGGGGTAAGTAATATGACTTTGCTTTCATCAATATTTGACTTAGGAATAAAGCCTAAAGGAAAAAAGAAAAAGTCTATTAATCTTAATAAGCAAGAAAAAGAGATAAAAAGAAACCTAGCTAACCACTTGATGGTTGATTCTTTCAGGGGTTACAGATACTTTTTTTCTTATGAGCATGGTTCTGATTACCATGAAGTCAGTGGTGTAAATGACTTTATAAAATCAATCACAAACAATGAGTGCTTTACTGAAGAAAACTATACTGTAATTGCTGAATCAATATTAGGTAATGGTTATCAAACTTCACTTGTCAATGTCAATGATTTATTAGGGGGTAAATAAGATGAAATACTTTTATGAATGGCATTGGGAAACAATATCTAATTTGCATATTGGTGAAGATGGATTAGAATGTTGGCATACAGAAGATTTTGATTTTTCAAATTCACTTTCTGAGTTATTTGGCAAAAGCACTAAAGCTAAAAAGAAGGTTGTTGAAGCTATCAATAATGATACCCATAGGATTACAATTCAAAAATGGAAAGTTGATGGTGATGATTATGATTGTGTTGATTATGCTGATGTTCAAAAAGATGGAACAATAATAGTACCAAAAGATTTTGGAAGATTGCCTAAAAAGTATAAAATTGAATTAGAACAATTTTTAAAAGGGGGTAAGTAATGAGAACAAGAGTACCACATGATTATATGTATCATGCTGAAATAATGTATGAGGGTGAGATTGCAATGAGGTTTACTTGTGCAGTTGGCAATACTATGGAAGAACTACTAAATGACATAGACAAAGAGTTTAAAGAGGTACAACATAGGATGCCTGAAATAGTTGAAGCTCTAGTGTTTCCAAATGGAATAAATAAAAACATAACTAATCTAGTAAATAGATTATATTATGAAAGGGGAGATAAATAATGCCAGTACCATTTTTAAATAAGCATAGTCAAAAGCAGTATCTTGAACTTGAAACAGTTGCAATCAATTTATTTACTGCTGTTCAATCATTAATGAGTATTACAGAGGGAGAAGATTTAGATTCAGATTCAAAAAAATTAATACACTTTGGGGCTTTGTGTATGAGAATTAATCAGATAGTGGAAGAGTACGCTCCAAAAATCCAGAAGGTTGAGGATGTCATGTTTAAGGGGGACTCCGCAACTACAAACCCGCCTTTGCCTCAGCCTTCTGGTAATGTTCAAATAACAGTTAATAAAAGGGAATATGGGCATATTATAGAGGCTTTAGAACACTTTGCTAATATGTACCCAGATAGTAAAGTTGCAGATGAATTTCAGCAAGTAGCAGATGATTTGAAGGATTTGAAATGAGTTACTACAACACTACATCTGAAAAAGGTCAAGAGTTGAAAGAGAGTCACAGGAAGGCAAGAAGTCAGGAAGAACTTATATATTCTTATTTTTGTACCTATGGCAAACCATTAAGTCCATCCCAAGTTCTTGATAAATTAAATCTTAATTGTCCAATTACATCTATTAGAAGGGCAATGACAAATCTTACTGATAATCATAAAATAATTAAGACTAATATAAAGGTTGAAGGTTTATATGGTAAAAAAGAGCATCTTTGGCGGCTTAGAACAACTGAAGATGATAATAACCCAAATCAATACACTTTGTTTTAAATGGAAAGTATTATTCACTTTATAAGACATATATTAGGTTTATGTGGTGAACCTCACCCTAATATTTTATATGGTGGGCTTTTTATATATTGTAGTTATTGTTTTCACTTGGTTTTTAAAAAGATAAAAAGGAAATAGATATGTGGGAATACTATTGGCAATCACTTGTAGAACATAGACATGATATTATGATACCAGTATTAATAGTTTATTTAATAGTGGATAAATTTATTGATAGGTGGTTTTGGATAAATTGGTTAAGAAAGGAATATGGGGAATCCTCAAATTACTCTAATAAAAAAGGTAGCAAATGATTTTAATAGATATATCAGAATACTTATTAAACACAATCTTGTTTTTGTTTATTGTTCATTACATAATTTTTTTAAGTAACAAATGGAAAGGGGATAAATAATGTTAAACTTTATTGAAAGGGTAATAGAATTTCTTGATGAATCATTGCCTTTAATATTAGCACCAGTAGTGATAGTGCTATTAATTAGAATTTTTTATCAAATAATAACATACTAAGGAGGTAAAATGGCAAATAAACCTAGTATAAATCTTGACAGAATCAATGAAGGTGATTCAATAACAATAACTAAATCCTATAATGGTACAGGAAAGTTGTGCAGTAATGGTAATACCATGTTTGGTGTGCTTGAAGAAGGAAAAGAAAAAAACCTTTTTGTACACCAAGATGCAGATACTGTTATGGTAATTGATCACTTAAACACAATGCCTGTAAACACATCTGTTACAATTGCAAGTAATAGAGGTGGTGGGTATTCATTAGATGGTACAGCAGTTGAAAGTGCAGAAATAAAAAAGCCACAAAACACAGACCTTGCAATTAAGTGGGGTATGGCTTTTAATAATGCTACAAGGTTAGTTGGATCAACATTAGTTGAAGATAGTTTAGATGATGCTGTTAAAGCCATTGATAGAATCATGCCAGAAATGTTTAGGATTGCTTGTAGTATGCCAAATGAACCAAAGGATGATGACAAGCTTTTCTAAAAATAAAAGAGAAGTTAGCTTAGAAGTGCAAAAGATGATGTATAAACCAAACATTGATCATAAAGCTAGTTTAAGAATGCTAATTAACTTTTACAGATTACTTCTAAATGAAGGTAAAATAAAAGTTGGTGGCAGTGCTTATCTAAGATTAAAACAACTTCAATCTAGATTATATGACCAAAGCACAAAAGACTAAGCTTAATAAATTGGTTAGGGAGTATGTGGTACTAAGGGATAAGGTATGTTTGAGGTGTGGCAAGTCTGATAGACTTCATGCCTCACATATCTACCCTAGAGGTAAATTTAGAAAGATGCAATTTAATGTAGATAATGTGAAAGCTTTGTGCCTGGGTTGCCATCTGTATTGGTGGCACAAACACCCAATAGAAGCTAAAGAATGGGCAGAAAAGACATTAGGCAAGGCAAGGCTTAATAGATTAAAAAAAGAAGCTAATACAATAAATAAAAATAAATTAGATTTTAAACAGTTAGAAAGTGAATTAAAAAGCAAAATAGGAGAATTGAATGAAGGCACTATTTAAATGTGTTTATGATTCTAATGAAAAAAAACCAAGTAAAACATTTCAATTACATTTTTTTGCAGAATTTAAAAAATTAAATCCACAAGACAAGTGTGATATAATTGAGTGTATTTATTATCAATTGCAAAAAGAATATGACATTAACAAAGAAATTTATTATGATGAACTCCATAATAGGGTTCAATCAAGTGGTTTTTATGAAACAACAATTCACAAATTAATAAGATAAAATAGAAAAAATGGAGGAAAAGAATGGCTAAAAAAACAAAACATTCTAAGCATAGAAAAAAAATACAAAAAGAATTAATTAGAATACTTGTCTATTCTAAAACTATTGGTAATTATGTAAATGATTATAAAAAACTTTTGAAAAAAAAGTATAATCATTTAACAGATGAACAATTTTTAGATAAAACAAAAGATATTGTATTTGAACATAAGTATCCTGTTCAACAATGGGATGAATATATTAGTTTTATGGATAAAGTAAGTAATAAAATAATGGAGAATAATAATGGCTAAAAGATTTATAGATACAAAGATATGGGATAAAGCTTGGTTCAGAAAGTTGTCAACCAAGAACAAACTGGTATGGATTTATTTATTAGGTAAATGTGACCATGCTGGAATTTGGGATGCTGATTGGGAGTTGGCTGAGTTCATAATAGGTGAAACAGTAACCTATGAAGAATTGCCAGACATAATAAAAGATAAAATGCAGTACATAGAAGGTGAGGATCAATATTTTATACCATCATTTATAGATTTTCAATATGGTGAACTTAAAGAACATTCTAAACCTCACATGAGTGTTATTAAAAGACTTGTAGAAAAGAAATTATATAAGGGTTCTCAAAGGGTTACTGTAACTCTTAAAGAAAAAGATAAAGAAAAAGAACAATATAAAGTTAAAGTAAAAGATAAAAAAAAAGATAAAGAAGCAGAGTTTTCAAGAAAATCATTTATCATAGCACAACAACTCAAGATTGATGATAACATATTAAAAGATTTTGTAATGTATTGGACTGAATCAAATGAAAATGGTAAAAAGATGAAGTTTGAAATGCAAAAAACATTTGATATTAGTAGAAGATTACAAAGATGGGTTAAAAATGATTTTGGAACTAAAAACAAACCTAAAGAAAACTTCATATCTAAATTTGAAAAAACACCAACTGGCATATATAAGGCTTACTGTAGTAAGTGTGGCAACAGGGAATTTCCAAATAATGAATATCAAATAAATGGCGGCAGTAGTTGTTGTAGAGTTGATTATTTACCCCATAAACTTGTGAATGTCTAAGGATGAAGAACATATCATTGATTGGATTCTGGAAAGAACCAGTGAGATTAGGCAAAGAACAGTATTTAGGGAAAGAAAAAGACCATATAAGCACACCAAAAGAACAACAGATAATATGATTTATTATTGCAAAAAGTGTGATAGCTGTTGGTGTGATTCAGCCAGGTGGCTAGACGCTGGTACTTATAAAAAATACCCATCTGGAATGATACCAACATTAGGTAAAAAAAGAAAAAAATGTCCTGATTGTTTATGAAAATGCTTGATTTATTCTCTGGTATTGGTGGCTTTCATAAAGGATTTAAACAGGCTGGTTTTAAATTTGATTGGGTTGGATTCAGTGAAATTGATAAATATGCAAGTGCTGTTTACAAATACAATTTTCAACAAAGTGAGGAACTAGGTGACATTAAACTTATTCAACCAGGAAGAGATTTACCAAATAACATTGATGTCCTTTGTGGAGGATTTCCGTGCCAAGCATTCAGCGTGGCTGGAAAGCGACTCGGATTCAATGACACTAGAGGTACTTTATTTTTTGAAATTGCACGGATTCTTAGATATTACAAAGACATTGAAAACCCAATCCCCTGTTTGGTACTCGAAAATGTTAAAGGCTTACTTAGTCACGACAATGGAAGAACATTTACTACAATCTACAGAGTTCTTACCGACATTGGTTATACCGTTGAGTGCGAATTACTTAATACTCGCAACTTCTCCATCCCACAGAACAGGGAAAGAATCTACATTGTCGGATATATTGGAGACAGAGGTAAACCACAAGTATTTCCTATCCGAGAATCAGGTGCAATCTCTTACAACAGGGATACAAAAGTCGCAAGTACACTCCAACATCCAGGACACTCAGGTGGCAACTACAAAGGAATGACGATGGTACAAATAGGTACAATAGGTAAAAACAGCCAATCCGCAAGAGTGTATGATGTTGATGGAATATCAAGAACGATAAAAGATGGTGGCGGCATGGGTTCAAAAACTGGATTATATAAAATTCCAGAAGCTACAACAAAAGGCTACGCAATAGCAAAGGTTGGTGACTCTATTAATCTTTCTGTGCCTAACAGTAAGACCAGAAGGGGTAGGGTGGGTAAAGGTGGAGCACAAACATTAGATACTGGTATGCAACAATATACTATACAAAGTGGAATACGCAGACTTACTCCTGTGGAATGTATGAGGTTGCAAGGTTTTGCTGATAACCATAATAAGTATGGCATTATGGATGGGAAGGTTGTTGAAATCAGTGATACACAAAGATACAAACAAGCTGGTAATGCTGTAACTGTAGATGTAGTTCAGGCAATAGCAGATAAAATAAAAAAAAGCAATATACTAAAATAAATTAAAAAACATACCCTTATTTAAGGGTTAAGAAACCCCTTGAATCATATATATAATATCCATTATATTTAGTCATGAATAAAACAACAAAGGAGTTAAACATGACATACAAACAAGCAAAAAAAGAGGGTAAAAAAATAGATTATGTTTTTGATATAGCTACAAATGATAAGGGAATGACTGCTAAAGATACTATATATTTTCATTTACATAATAAAAATGGTAATTATACTCTATGTAGTGAGTGGGGTAATTTGGCTACTGATAAAGGAAATTTTATATATGGATTATTTGCTGGAAGATATGAATATGAAAAATTGAGTGAACTATCAAAAATGGATAAACCAAGATGGAGGAGAGTAAGGTACTATGTTGATAACCTATATAAAGATGCTATTAGATGGGCTGAGAAAGTTAAAGATGTTGAAAACAGAACTGATGAAGAAAAAGCATATGTTGAGAACTTTTTAAAAGATAAGTAATACAAAACCAAGAAACCAATCAGCCCCTTAAATGGGGCTTTTTGGGTATAAAGAATAAAAACCAAAAAAGGAGTGAAATATGACAAAAACAGATAAACAAACAGAAAACTGGTATGCAGAAAAAACTACTTGGAATGATGATTATAAAGATTCAGGTAGGTTGCCAAAATGGATAATAAAAAGATATGATGAAAGTCTTAATGGTGACCAACTAAGGTGGAGTGAGTTAAATGTAGTATGCAAGATTCAAGGTTCTGATAAAGATGCTGAAAAATATAAGGATTTAATTTTAAATGCTGTAAATGGAGTTGAATAAAAAACAACACTAACGATTAAACCACTTAAAAAAGCCTCAGTTAATTCTGGGGCTTTTGTGTATATAGTACACACCAATATACTCATATATTTTAAACAGTATACACCACTATACTACTTTAGTTTTTAAGACATACATCACTATTTTATAAAACACATCTTTGATTTTAAATTACACTAACTTATTTATAGGAGTTTATAATGCCTTATCATCATGGGTCAAAGAAGAAGAAAAAAAAAGCCAAAGGAAGTAAGAAGAAAAAGAAGATGAAGTTTGGCAAAAAAAGATAGGGGAATCACACTTACTACTGAGTTAGTGGGAATAAAGAATCTCAAAAGCACAGGCAACTATAGGCTTGAGTTTGATGTATATGAGATTGATACAGTTAAAGTAAAAGAACTAATTGATAAGTTAAATAAAGCTTATGTAATGGCATTGGTTGAATATGACTAAACACAAGGATAGCAGAAGGGCTAATGGTCAATTTAAAAAAGGACACCAGCCAGATACTATGTGGAAAAAGGGTGTATCTGGAAACCCTAATGGCAGAAGAAATGCTTACACTGACTTAATTAAGGAGTTTAGCTTTACTAAGACTGGTGATAAGGAAAGAAGGGAAGTAGTTGTATCTAAATTGTTCCAGTTAGCAGAAAGAGGTGATTTAAGAGCCATACAGTTTATTGTGGAAAGGTTAGAGGGTAAAGCACTAGACAGGCAAGAAAGAACAACTAAATCAGAACCAATACAAGTAATGGTAATAGATGATGGCTAGAATATCAGCAAGTGTATCAAAAAGATTAGGAACATTAGCAAGGAAGAATAAGATAAAGAAATCATCCCTGATGAAAGTTTACAGGAGAGGTTTGGGTGCCGCTGTTGGTTCAGGTACAAGACCAGGGATGACACCAAGCAGTTGGGCAAGTGCTAGGGTAAATTCATTCATTAAAATAGTAAAGGGTAGAAAAAGAATCAAACATGATCCTATACTGGCTAGAATGGAAAGAAAAAGAAGAAGAAAAAGATGAAGGTAAAAGGTGTAAGTGTTACTGGCTTAAACAAAAGACAAGTATCTGCAATGAGGAGACACGCCAGACATCACACTAGGAAACATCTCAGGGCAATGGTAACAGCAATGAGAAAGGGAAGTACATTTACCCAATCTCATAAAGTAGCCATGAAAAAGGTTGGAAAGTAATGGCTAGAAAAAAGAAGAAAATGAATAGAAAGGTTGCTAAAGCTAAAGGATATAAAACTGTGCCTAAAAAATATGTATCTGGATTAAAAGGTTCTAAAAGAAGGGGTAGGGCAAGAGATATTGCAAGGATGCAAAGACTATATAAGGCTGGAAAGAAAGTACCTAAGTCACTGTTTAAAAGGATATTTGGTTGATCAACTGGACTTTAGATAAAACCAGAAAGGACATACTTCAAGATAGTTCTAGGTTCAAAGTATTAGTATGTGGGCGTAGATGGGGTAAGACTGTATTAAGCTTAATGTACTTAATGAAAGATGCTTTTGAAGCCAATGAAAGAAGATGGTTCATTACCCCTACATATAGACAAGGCAAAATGATTGTATTCCCAATATTAAGGCAGATGTTTGCTGGGTTTGACAATGCCAAACTAAATGAATCTGAAATGAGTGTAATGTTTGATAATGGTGCTGAGTTATCTGTAAAGGGTGCTGATAATGAAAACAATCTAAGAGGTGTAGAATTAACAAGAGCAGTAATGGATGAAATGGCATACATAAAGCCTCATGTTTGGGAAGAGATTATCATGCCCATGTTAGCAACAACACAAGGTGAATGTTTATTTATTGGTACACCTAATGGATATGATGCTATGTATGACTTGTACATGAAAGGGCAATCAGAACCAGAATGGAAGTCATGGCAGTTTACTACTTTGGAAGGTGGTTTTGTACCTGAAGAAGAAATAAACTTAGCCAAAAGAACAATGGATGCTGTTGTGTTTAAGCAAGAGTTTGAAGGTTCATTTGAGACAACAGGCAACAGAGCCGCCTGGAACTTTGATAGGCAAGTACATTGTAAGAAAGCTAAAGACTTATCTGGTAAGCTATGGTGGGGTTGTGACTTTAATGTGGACTTCAACACTGCTGTATTATGTACAGAGTACACTGATGGTACATTACACTTTTATGATGAGGTTAGGCTAAAGAATAGTAACACAGAAGAACTTGCATTGGCTATGAAAAAGATTGCACCCAATACTGAAGTCTATCCAGACCCAGCTGGTAAAGCCAGAAGCACAACTAGTAGAAGAAGTGACCATCAAATATTAAGAGATCATGGGTTTTTAATCAGAGCAAAAAAATCACACCCCAGCCATGTAGATCGTTTAAATTCTTTAAATCGGAAGCTCATGGATGCTGAGGGCAAGATAGGTATGACTGTTGATCCCAAGTGTATTTATTTAATAAAAGATTTAGAACAATGTCAAAGGGATAAAAGGGGTGGATTAGCAAAAGATAATATGGAACTAACCCATGCACTGGATGCTTGTAGTTATGGGATTGAATATAGATTTCCAATCAGAAGAATGGTTGGTTCATCAATGAAATGGTAAGAGGTTAAGATGTATAATTTTGGTAAGTCAGTAAATAGGGTGGTCATCCCAGAACTATCTGAAATGGCAGTATTACAAAGTGTAAAGAATGCTGGGTATAATCAAAAGGCACAAGAAGATTATAACATGATAGAATCATTAGATTTCTATTACAATCAAAACTTAGATAGTCACTTAGAACCCTGGTTTGCAAGTGAGTCACTTAGTCAAGTTCCTCCATTTATCAGTTCTTGTGTTCCAAGATTTGCTAAAGCAAGAATGATGTTATATAAACAAGCCCCATTAAGATTAATTGATGGTGAACAGAATGATGATTATAAAAACATTACTTACAAGTTAGATTCTAAAACTAGAGAATATGCTGAATTGGCATGGTTACTTGGCTCTTGTTATATGAAAACAAGATACAATGAAAGGAAAGAAAGGCTTGAATATGAAGTATTGCCAAAGGTGCAAGAGTATTATGCTTATGGTGACACTGAGCCTTTTGGGTATAGTTATGAAATAGAAAGCATGGATGATTCCAAAAGAAGGTTTGTATTCTGGTCTGAAACAAGGGATGAAATTGAAGGTTTGCATTTTGAGTTTGATGAAAAAGGTAAAAGGTATGCAGTAGGTGACAATTTAGAAATGACTAATCCCTATGGTATAGTTCCAATAAGTAAGGTTGCATTTTCAAAAAACAGTTATGATGTAACTAGGACTGCTCATCATATAGCTATAGCAATGACTGAAATAGCATTGTCAGTAAGATTCAGGTTAGGTCAAGCTGTATTTACAGGCATTGAAGATGGTCAAAGCAAATTAAGTGCTGGAATCGACAATGCTTATATACTACCAGAAGGAGCATCATTTAATTATGTTTCACCTGGTGGTAGCCTTGTAGAACTTATTGAAGCAACAAAGTCTATGGCTAACCAAGTTGCAGAAAACAATCAATTAAGAATTAGATGGGGTGATTCAGTAGGTAATGCACCATCTGGTGAAGCCCTTAAAATCTTAGAAATTGAAAACCTTGAAGCAAGGGAAAGTGATATATCAATATTTAGAGAATGGGAGCATGAAAGATATAAGATTGACAGAAGAGTGTTAGAAGTGCATAATGTTTTAAACCTATCTGAAGAATATTCAGTTGATTTCGCTGAAACAAACTATCCAATGAGCATAGATCAAGAATTAAAATTACTTGATTGGAAATTAGCTAATGGTGTTATTACCCAAAAAGATGTATTATTATATTTCAATAAAGATATGAGTGATGCAGAATTAGAAGAAAAGCTAGGTGAAATACAAGAAGAACAAGCACCACCTGAACCACCACAACCACAATCAACATTTCAAAGAATACTAAATGGCACAAGCCCAGTCAATAGTTGATAGGTTCATATCAGAAATAGGTACATTAGAAAGTTCATTTAACTCAAACTTATCAAGGGTTGTTGATGGGTTAAGTGGATTAAGTGACAGGCAATTAATAGATGCTATAGGTCAATTAAATCTATTTGATGAATTAATAAATGCTGGATATGGTGATGCCTTAAATAATTTAGAAAATGGATATGGTGAACTACTACAAGATTCTATTGCTTTGGCAGAATCAAGAGGGATAGCATTTACTGTTGGGGAAGGATTGCAAGGGCTTCAAACATTACAAGAATTAAATACTGCTGATTTATTAGGAGAAGCACAAGCACATTCTACAAAACTAACTAATTTAATATTTCAAAACTTATATAATGGCAGACCGTCAAAAGAAATAGTTGATGAATTAGTCAATGTTAAATTGAAAGATTATAGAATGAATGTTGCTGTAGATACTGCTATTAAAACTTTTGATGATACTGCAAGGTATCAGGTATTTAAAGGACAAGATGTAAGATGGACATATTTCGGTCCTGACGATTCAAGAACTAGAAAAGACTGCCAAGAAACAATAGCTAATGAACCTCCTGAAGGTTACACAGAAGAAGAAGTAAATAATTTAAAAACTCCATTTGGATTAAGGGGCGGATTTAACTGTCGGCATAGTTGGACACTAAAAGCATGAAAGTAAAATTTAGAGACTTATTGCAAACAAAGAAAACACAATGGTTGGTGCTTGGCGGTAAGCTAGTCACTAAAATATTGCAAGATACAGTGAAAGGAATTAGCCAAGATGGTTCTGGTAAAGGTAAAGACTTTCCAAAGTATTCCATAGAATATGCTAAAAGAAAATCACAAGGAAAAGCAACAGCAAAAGGCAAGGCAAAAAGTAGGCAAACATCACCTCCAGATTTAAGATTAACTGGTAAAATGCTTAATTCAATCAAGGCACAAAGAGCAACAAACATAAGTGTAGAATTAAATTATAGACAAGCTAAGAAAGTAGAAGATAATGCCAAGATGGGTAGAAATATTTTTGGATTGAATGATAAGAATGAAGATTTTGTACAGGATTACTTTGATAAAATTATTGATGAAAGAATAATTAAGTTTGCTAAAAAAGATATTATTATATCTACTAAACAATGAAGATTTTAAAAAATAAACCTATAGGGGTAAATTTTAACAAGTAAAAGGAAGGCAGAATGTCTGAAACTACAACAGAAACAGTGCAAGATAATGCACAAGAGGTGGCTACTCAAAGCCAAGAAGAAGTTACTGAAACGCCCAATGTAGGTGGCTTAATACAGGAAAGTAAAAAGTATAGAAAAAGGGCAAGAGAAGCAGAGTCTCAACTTGCTGAGTTAAGAGCCTCTTTGGAAAAGAAAAAAGAAGAGGAACTTGCAGAGCAGAACAAATGGGAAGAATTAGCAAACAAAAGGCAATCTGAATTAGATTCAATGAAATCTGATTATGAAAGGCTTAAAGGTGCTGAACTAGCCTATAAAGAGGAACTGCTTAATTCATTAGGTGAGGATGAAAGAGAAACATTTAAAGATTTATCTGTATCTCAACTTCGTGCCTTATCTGAAAAACTTAAAATTGAAGTGCAAGAACCAGTACCTGATACAAGTTCAACACCTTCTGCAACAGTCAATACAAATAATAAAAGTTGGGTTGATATGTCTAATGAAGAGCGTAGGGCAAATTGGGGTGCTATCTTGCAGTCATACGTTAAAAGGTAAATAAAATGGCAAAAATGTATCAAGGTAATGCCACAACAGCCAGTACTGATAGTCACTTTATCCCTGAGATCAATAATTAGGTCGTTTTCATAGGTAACTATGATTATTATGATTGAGGAATTAAGCGGGAATCCTAAGTGTGGAAACATAAGGCAACCCGAACCGAAGGCTGTACTAAGTACAGTCAGGGGCAGAGCATAGAAGGTGAAAAGATATAATCCTTCCAAGAGTCCTCAACTACTTACTAAGTAGAAAAGATATGCCGATACTCCATAGAAATGTGGAGATGTGAGATAAAAAACTCACTGTAACAAATGCTGGGGTGAAGGTATTTATAAATACTTTGACAGAAGTACAGTATTCAGAGGTTTGATTGATGATTATTCAGCAGTCTTTTCTGGGGCTGGTTTTGGTGATGTGTTGCATATACCTGAAATTAGTTTAATTAGTGCATCAGATAAATCTGCTGGTAATGATGTAGAATATGATGCAACTGCAACCACTGAAACACAACTAACTGTGAATAAACACAAATATGTCGCAAAACTTTTTGAGGATGTGCTTGAAATTCAATCGAATGCAGACATGGTGGAACGTTACTCCAGGATGATGGGTGAAAGTCTCGCTAGGCAAGTTGATTCAGATATTTATTCTGAATTATCTAATCTTGAATTAAGCTTGAATCTATCTGCTGATGACACACTTACAGCGGCAAAGTTTGAAGAAGCTTTAGCAACACTAGGTGATGCTGGTATCCCTTACATGGATGGTGATGTCGCAATGGTTGTGAATCCAAAGTTGTTTGCAGACATTCTTAACCCTTCTGCTGGTATTGCTCAGTTCTTTATCAGAAATGATGCAGTTGGTGAAGGTAATAGAGGATTAAGGTCTGGAATGGTAGGATCACTTTATGGTATGGATGTTTATATGTCTAATACTGTATCAAGTGGTGGTAATTCAAACACCATTTCAGGGGTTATCTTTCATAAAACAGCTTGTGCATTTGCCGCACAGCAAGAAGTCAGAGTTCAGTCAGAATATTCTATCGATGCTTTAGGTACTAAAGTGGTCGCAGATTTGCTCTATGGAGTAAAAAGAATAGATGACACTGATAACAAGAAAGGTATCAAAATCAGAAACGTAGATTAATCTACTTGTTATGCAATATTGGTTATTAAAAAAAACAGGAAGGATGGAAAGGCTTGAAGATGATGTTTTATCAAAACACCCTGAAAAGCTTGAAAGTTTAGAAAGTCAAGGGTATGTAAGGGTAATGGGTGAAAACAACCATGAACCATACAAAAAACCCCCTAAAAAGGCTTCTGTTAAAAAAGTAGTAAAGAAAGTTGCAAAGAAAGTAACTAAAAAGAAAAAATAAACATACAAAGCACGATCTCATTCACGCTTTGTCATTAGCTTAGAGAGGAAGGAAAAATGGCAGACTTACACACTTATTCAGTTCAAGAATCATTGAACACTACAGTTGGAGGTACATGGACTGTTGCCTCGGCTGGAACTGCTGGAAGTTCAGCAGATGTAAACAACACAACCCACAAATTATTATCAAGTAGTTCTGGAACAATTGGAGTTCATTCAGCAGTAGAAATACATTTCAATTTTACAACAAGTGAAACAAATGTAAACGCTAGTAATGATATGATTTTACCAAAAAATACATTGACATTCTTAACTGTACCTAGGGGGTTAGGCAACACAATATATTTCAATTATAATTCTACAAGTACCACAACTGGTGCTGTAAGAATAGTGGAGGTATAATGCAAAGTTCAATGTTAAAAGCCATCGTTGAAGATTTTGGAAATGGTGGTACAATAGATGGTGATTTAGTAGTATCTGGCGATTTAACTGTATCAGGCGGTGGCTCACTATCCTTTGATGAGATTATAGAAGGTACACAAGTAATAGATGTCACTAGCACAGAAGCCTTACTGGTACGCAAAAACGGTGATGGTGGTGATGTATTTGTTGTAGATACGACTAATGAGCAAGTAAAGGTTGGAGATAACTTTATTGTTAATGCGTCTGGAACTACTCCAGTATTAACAATTACTGGTACAAGAAATGATATATTATTTACAGAGTCTGATACTACCAATTTAAATACACTTGTAAGACATCAAACTGGTTTATTAAGAATAGACACAATTAATGATGCTTTAGATACATCTCAAATAAGATTTACCATTGACCATTCAAATGGTAATGTATCCATAGGTTCGGCTGAAGATTCTTCAAAATTTTTACAATTTAAAAGAGGTGGAAGTGGAAGTGGTGTTGTTAGAGGTAGTATAGGCACTAACAATAGCAAATTAACTTTTATAGGTGGAAGTGGTACAAGTTCTCATATGACTCTGGATTCGTCAGGAAATTTTGGTATAAATAAAACAAGCCCAGAGGAAAAGCTACACGTTGCTGGTAATGTAAAATTATTTGAATCTGGCAATACAGCAGATAAAACATACTCATCTACTGGTGCTGGTTTATTTCTTACTTCATACCAATCAGATAGTGGTTCTCCATATACAAAGACATCAGATATTGTAGCTGGTTCAGATGGTACAGTGCCTTCAGAGTTAAGATTTTTTACAAGGACAAGTGGTAGCAGTTCTTTGACAAACGCACTTACGATAGACTCAAATCAAAATGTTTCTATAGGTAGTTCTGGTTCAGGTTACAGACTTGATGTTAGAGGAACTGGTAGTACGTTTTTTAGCCAAACTACTGCTACATCTGGTTCAATGGCAAGATTAAGAGCAAACAATGGTTCTACAAGTGTATTACAGATTAATGCTGATGGCAATATTGGTATAGGAACAGAAAGTCCAAATGTACAAAATCACATTTTTGGTGGTAGTGCGAGTCAAGAAAACATATTATTAAAAGTTCAATCAAATGCTGTAACCAATGATGGAAGTCTTAGTACATCAATACTACTTGCAAATTCTACTGGTTTAGACTCTACTCACGGAGCAAAGATACAAGCAATTAGGACTGGCTCTGGAACAGATGACTTAGTTTTTCATACATTTAACTCAAGCCTTGCAGAAGCTATGCGGTTGGGTTCTGATAAATCTGCTACTTTTTCTGGTAATGTAATTCTATCCAAAACTACAAACTCAGCAATATACCAAGATGACTCAAGTGAATTTTTAAGACTGGGTGTAGGTGGTAGTGGCAATGATACTCCACGAATAGAAATATTTGGAAAAGATTATGGTGGGTCAAATGCTGGTGGAAATATATATATAGTATCTGGTGGTGATGGAAGTGCAACAAGTGGTGACATATTACTTGGTGCTGACCAAGGTGCATTTGCAGAGCATATGCGTATTACTAACTCAGGGGATATTGGTATAGGTGTATCACCAACTGGAAAACTTGATATAAATATAAGTAGCAATGCGAGAGGTTATTTTAGTTCAACTATAGGAGAAGTTGGTTCTGGTAATTTTGCACTGCAAGCAGTTGATAGCGGTGGTTCTACATTAAAGCCATTAGGTTTTAGAGCAGAAGATATAAGATTTGCTACTGGTTCTGCTCTTAGAATGGTACTAGATGACAACTCCAGAATCTCACTCTCTAATAATGATAGTGGTACATCTAATACCATCTTTGGAAGAACTGCTGGTGATGCAATAGTATCTGGCGGAAACAACAATACTCTATTTGGTTTTAATGCTGGCAATTCAATTACTACTGGAGATGGTAATGTCCTTTTAGGTTATCGAGCTGGTGAAACATTTGATACAAATGGTAATAATATTGGTATTGGTAGTCAGGCTTTAGGTGGAAATGGAAATGCAAGTAAGTGTATAGCCATAGGAACCAGTGCATTAATCGGTAGTTTAAGTTCTGCATCAGATGGTTCAGTAGCTATTGGACATCAAGCTCTTACAGCATTGACCTCTGGAGCAAATAATTTAGCCATTGGATTTGAAGCACTAAAAGGACATACAACAGGCAATAGAAATATTGCCATTGGTAATGGGGCAATGGATGGAAATGGTGGGGCAACTGTAAATAACTCCAATGACAATACTTTTCTTGGATTTGATGCTGGTGGTGGAACTTGGACTACAGCAGTTTGTCAACAAAATGTAGGTATTGGAAATTATTCATTAGATGCCGATATGAATGGTGCAAACTTAAATACAGCAGTTGGATGGGGTTCATTGAGTAGTTTGACTGAAGGAGACTCCAACGTAGCAGTTGGAAGTAGTGCTTTAGCAGATAACACTTCAGCCAGATACAATACATCGATAGGTGCAAGTTCACTTCAAAGAAATGTTAATGGCGAACATAATGTTGCTATTGGTCTTTCTGCTGGTAAGTTTAGTGCCGCTGGGGCAGGAAATGCAACTTCTCCAGACCAATGTGTTATTATAGGTTCAAACTCTGAATTTTCAAGTACTGCACCAACAAATCAAATTGTAATTGGTTTTAATGCAGATGGGTTAGCAGATAACTCAGTAACACTTGGTAATTCATCTGTAACTGATGTTTATATGGCACAAGATGGAGAAGCAACAGTTCATTGTGCTGGTATTCAATTTCCAGCAAGTCAAGTAGCAAATGGTGGGGCAAATGTACTTGATGATTATGAAGAAGGTGAACATACAGCAACTGTTGTTGGTGCTACTTCTGGAAACTTTGTTGTTAATTCTACATTTAACAAATTTAGATATACAAAAATAGGAAGGATTGTTCATATACAAGGTTTAATAATTACTGATTCAGACAATTCTACATCAGGTTCATTAAGAATTTCTTTACCTTTCACAATAGGAGATGGTTCTGGAGGCTCTGAAAGAAGTTTTGGTAGTGTTGCTTTACAAGCTCACGGAGGAACAATATCTGGTAATCTTAATGCTGTTTTAGAACCCGGAAATGCTTTTTTTGAAATTATTGAAACTCAAGATAGTGGAGCAACGAATACTATATCTGAATCAGATGTTGATAGTGCTTTCAATATAGGTGTTGATTTTACTTATACTGTATAGGTTTACAGTTGGAAATAATAAATAGAGGAAAAATACAATGGCTTTAACAAAACAATCTAAAGATGATTATGAAGTAAGAGGTGAGTATAAGTTCATACAAGTACGCACCAAGACTTCAATAATGGAAGATGGTGAGGAACTATCTTACAAATATAGTAGAAGAGTATTGACACCAGATGCAGATGTAAGCGGTGAATCTGCTGAAATACAAGCATTAGCTGGTGCATTGTGGAC
>LULW01000357.1_pt1 | contig 31974 bp, 42 predicted proteins | sample 729531 | NCBI WGS metagenome assembly LULW01 (sample SAMN03860279, study PRJNA289734) | marine metagenome | biome: seawater column; feature: ocean; material: water; isolation source: Red Sea water column Station 108 - depth 10m | place: Saudi Arabia: Red Sea | collected 2011-10-15 | depth 10 m | reverse complement strand
TAAAGCAAAGGCAAAGACTCGTGGTCATCAATTGAAAATGCTCCATCTATTTTTGCTTCAGCAAAATTTGCTGTTACTCTACTGGAGCCAATACCTTCAGTTATTGAACCACCTTCAGATTTTAATTCACCATTTTCAATGAAATTGTATAAGGCAGAACCTGCTGGATCTGACAAGTAAATTTTAACATCTTTGTTTTTTTCTTTCAAAAAACTACTTATACCTCCAATCGTTCCACCCGTACCTGATGCACATACAAATCCATCTACCTTTCCTTCTGTTTGATCCCATATTTCAGGTCCAGTTGTTTCATAATGACCCTTAGCATTTGCAGTATTGTCAAATTGGTTTGCCCAGACTACTCCGTAATTATTTGAATTTTTTAATTCTTCTGCAAGTCTACCTGCAACTTTTACATAATTGCCATCATCACTATAAGGTTTTGGTGGTACTAACCTTAAATCTGCACCGATGTTAATTAAAGTATCTTTTTTTTCTTGTGTTTGATTATCGTTCATTACAATTGTTGTTTTATAACCTAAAGAATTTCCTAGAAGACATAAACCTATACCAGTATTACCTGCTGTTCCTTCAACAATCATTCCACCTTTTGAAATTAATTTTTTTTCTTCAGCATCTTTTATAAGTGCCAAAGCCGCTCTGTCTTTTACAGATCCCCCTGGATTTAGATATTCTGCTTTTCCATAAATATTACATCCAGTTATCTCTGAGGCTGCTTTTAATTTTATTAAGGGGGTATTACCAATTGACTGTAAAAAATTATCTTTGATATTAACCATTGTTATTTTCTGAATTGTCATTTTCTACAGCATAAGGTTTAAATTCCTCTGTAGCAGTTCCAACATTCTTTGCTGGTATTCCTATCATCACAGCATTCTCCTCAACATTTTTTGTTACAACAGCATTTGCTCCAATTTTTGAATTTTTTCCAACTACTACAGGACCTAATATTTGTGCGCCAGATCCAACAACTACATTATCCATTAAGGTAGGATGCCTTTTTATATTTCTTTGATTATTAGAATTAATACTTGGAGATATACCTCCTAAAGTTACCATATGATATATTGTGACATTATCACCAATTTCAGATGTTTCACCTATTACAACTCCCATCCCATGATCTATAAATAAATTTTTACCAATCTTTGCACCAGGATGAATTTCAATACCGGTTAGGAATCTTGAAAACTGGGAAATAATTCTCGCAATTAAATCAAATTTAGCTACTGAAAAAAAATGAGCCAATCTATGAAAAAATACTGCTTTAACACCTGGATAAGTCAATATTAAACTTAATTTGGATTTCGCAGCTGGATCTCGATCAATAATTGATTGTAAAAACTCACTCATAAGTATTTCTATATAGTTATTAAAAATTGAATTTAAAGTTGATCAATCTCTTAAAAGTTTGCTTCATAAAACAATTTTACATATAATAATTTTATAATAAGGAGAGAAACAATGTTAAAAATAAACAGTATGTGTCCTGATTTTCAGGCTAAAACTACAGAGGGAGACATCTCTTTTCACGAATGGTTAGGTGACAGCTGGGGTGTATTATTTTCACATCCAAAAGATTTTACGCCAGTATGTACTACAGAACTTGGAGCTTTAGGTTTAATGAAAGATGAGTTCGACAAAAGAAACGTGAAAGTGATAGGTCTTAGTGTAGACGGAGTTGATGACCATAACAAATGGTTAGAAGACATAAAAGACGTGTCAGGTTCAAAACCAAATTATCCAATAATTGCAGACGAAGATCTTAAAGTTGCTAAATTATTTAATATGTTGGAAGGTGATGCAGGAACAACATCAATGGGTAGAACTGCTGTTGATAATGAGACAGTTAGAACTATTTTTGTAATAAGACCTGATAAAAGAATTGGTTTATATCTTACTTACCCAATGGCAACAGGAAGAAACTTTTTGGAAATATTGAGAGCAATAGATTCAATGCAATTAACAGCAAAACATAAAGTAGCTACTCCTGCTAATTGGAAAAAAGGTGAAGATGTAGTTATTTTACCAGCTGTTAAAGATGAGGAAGCGAAAAAAATATATCCAAACGGATGGGAGACGGTAAAACCTTATTTAAGAAAGGTTCCAGATCCTTCTAAATAATTTGGATAAGAATATACTAAACCAACAATCTCAGCATTGGGAGACTAATTTCTCAAATAAGCCTGAGATGTTTGGTTTAGATCACAGTTACTCAGCAGAAAAAACTCTTACCGTTTTAAAAGAAAACAATTTATCAAATATTGTTGAACTCGGAGCAGGATTAGGAAGAGACACAATATTTTTTGGTAAAAATTCAATTAATGTTACTGCACTTGATTATAGTAAAAAAGGCATATCAATTATTGATAAAAAAATAAACGATAAAGACAATTCAATAGAAGCTTGTTATTCTCACATGCTATATTGTATGGCATTAACGAATTTAGAGTTAATAAATTTAAACAATGAAGTAAAAAGAATACTTAAACCTGGAGGCTTAAATATTTATACCGTTAGAAACACTGAAGATGGAGATTTTAAAAAAGGTGTTCATAGAGGAGAAGATTTATACGAAATAGATGGATTTATTATTCATTTTTTTTCTAAGGATAAAATAGAAAGTCTTTTAGATGGCTTTAAAAATTTATTTATTGAAAAATTTGATGAGGGTAAATTTCCAAGAAAACTTTACTTAGTTTGTAACAAAAAAACTTAACTATTTTTATATTTCTTCATACATATTTGAGCTAATAGAAGGTTCGGATCAATAAATAATTTAGACTCTTTAGCTTTTTTAAAAGATTTATATGCAAATAATGCTATGGGAAGCTCCGTGCAACCCAAAATAATTTTTTTACATTTTTTTTTAATTAATTGATTAACGGCTGGTCTTAAAACTTTCTCTGCCTCTTTTACTTTACCCATTTTTACGTATTTAATTGATTTATTTACAGAACTCTTTTGTAAATTTTTTGTAGGACTTATAAATTCATATTTTTTATCAAAATATTGATGATAAACTTTTGTTTTCAATGTTGCTTCAGTACAAAGAATTCCAATTTTCGTATTTTTTTTACAATTTTGTTTTGTATAATTAAATACTTCCTTTGGCATACTTAATAAGGGTATCTTAATTTTTTTTTGAATATCATGATGCCATACTGTTGATCCAGTTTTCCTCTATATAGTTTTGCAAGCTTACTACAAAAATCTAAACCTGCTTGAGTTCCCATCCCTCCAAGTATTCCGATCATAAATGATAATTTCCCTATTTGTATATTAATAAGTAGAACTATATTTTAATTTAATTTATGCAAGAAATATACATTAGAAATGAATAGAAACCTTTCCTTGCTCGTTTTAAGCCAAGTATTTAGTTTTACAGCAGCTACTGTTACAGTTTTTATAAGTGGTATTATTGGATCACAACTAAGCCCTATAAAGACTTTGTCTACGCTTCCACCGTCAATTTATGTTGTTGGAACTGCTGCAGCTACAATTATTGCTGCAAAAATAATGAGCATTATTGGAAGAAGACTTGGATTTGTACTCGCTTCTGTTGTTGGTTCAATTTCTTGTTTGATTGGAGCTTACGCAATAATGGTAGAAAATTTTTATATATTTTGTTTCGCTAAATTTCTTTTAGGAGCCACAATGGCCTTTACTCATCAATATCGTTTTGCTGCAGCAGAAAGTGTTGAAAAGGAAAAAGCTCCTAAAGCAATTTCTTCATTATTATTAGCAGGTATTGTTGCAGCTTTTCTTGGTATAAGTTTATCTAATTATACAAAAAGTTTTGTAAGTGATTATTTATATGTTGGATCTTATTTAACTTTAGCAATTTTAACAATAATACCTTCATTTTTATTATTTTTTTTCAAAGATATAAGAGAAGTTTCTTTAGCTTTTAATAAAAATATTAAATCAAGAAATTATTTAGAATTTCTCTCTGATCCAAAGTTTTTACAAGCAATTACTTCAGCTGCATTTGCATATGCAGTAATGTCTTTTTTAATGACAGCTACCCCAATAAGTATGCATATTGTTCATCAATTAAGTTTAGAAAAAACAGGAATAGTTCTTCAATTTCATGTCTTGGCAATGTTTTTACCTTCACTAGTAACTGGAAATTTAATTAAGAAGTTTGGTTATAGTAATATGATGTACTTAGGTGTTGTTTTTTATATTTTAACAATTTTATTAAGTTTTTTTGAACCCTCCTTTTTAAATTATTTTATAAGTTTAATTTTTTTAGGAATAGGTTGGAATTTTTTATTTATATCAGGCACTAGCTTATTAGTTACAACTTATAAACCAGATGAGAAATTTAAAGCTCAAGGATTTAATGATTTATTAGTTTTCTCTTCCATGGCTTTAGCAAGTTTATTGGCAGGTATACTAATTTCTATTGTCAGCTGGAAAACAGTCAATTTATTTTGTATTCCTTTTTTAATTCTTATTATTTTATCGATAGTAAATGCAGATAAAAAAAGATGAGTTTTTTAATTTTAGGTTTTTTAACTAGTTTAAGTTTAATATTAGCCATAGGACCACAAAATATCTTTGTAATAGAGCAGGGCATTAAGAAACAACATATTTTTTTAATATGTTTTATTTGTTCAGTATCAGATACAATTTTGATTTTTTTAGGAATTTTTCTTTTTCAGTATCTTGGAACATATTTTAATGAAATAACTGAACTAATTTTCAATATTTTATTATTAATATTTTTAATTTATTTCATTTACACAAAAATTTCTGAAAAATTTAAAAACATAGAAATAGATAAAGGTGAGAAACATGATGAGAGAAAAAAAATTATATTAAAAACACTCGCTTTTACTTATTTAAATCCGCATGTTTATTCTGATACAGTTTTTTTTCTTGGTAATTTTTCAAAAAATTTCCCAATTAATTATAAAATTTATTTTGGTATTGGAGGTTCTATAGCTTCTTTTTTATTTTTCTACTTATTGGGATATTTAGCAAATTATTTTTCAAAATATCTTAATAATGTAAGGGCTTGGGTTGTAATAAAATGGATTATTTCTTTAATAATGAGCTTAATTTCAATTTATGTGATTTTTGAAATTTTAAAATTTTTTAATTAGAAAATCCGTATTTTCTTAATCTTACATCGCCGGTTCGTGCATGAGCTTCCATACCTTCATATCTAGAAATTCTTGCTGCAGCAGCACCCACAAGTTTTGTTGAGTCTTTTGTCATTCTTTGGAAGCTTAATGTTTTTATAAATTTTCCAACGAATAATCCCCCTGTATATTTACCTGCTCCTTTAGTTGGTAAAATATGATTTGTTCCAGAACATTTGTCTCCATAAGCTACCGTTGTTTCTTCACCAACAAATAGAGATCCATAATTCGTTAGTCTGTCATGGAACCATTTTAAATTTTTTGTTTGAACCTCAAGATGCTCTGGAGCATATTCATCACTTATCTTAACCATTTCATCGTCAGTATCGCAAAGAATTACCTCACCATAATCTTTCCATGCAGCCTCCGCACTAGTTCTTGGTAATTCAGGTAATTCTGAAATTAATTCAGGAACTCTTTTCATCACTTTTTCAGCAAGCTCTTTACTTGTTGTGTATAACCAACAAGGAGAGTTATAACCATGTTCAGCTTGCCCAACTAAATCTACTGCAACTATCTCAGGATCAGCAGATTCATCTGCAATAATTCCAATTTCTGTGGGACCAGCAAATAAATCTATTCCAACCCTTCCAAATAAAATTCTTTTTGCTTCAGCTACAAACTGATTACCTGGACCAACTAAAATATCTGCTGGAGCATTACCAAATAAACCATATGTCATTGCAGCGATTGCAGGAACTCCACCTAAATTTAAAATAACATCTGCACCACACAAATCAGCAGTATATATAATAGTGGGGTGGGCGCCCACTTCAGCTTTTGGTGGACTGCAAGCAATTACGTTTTTTACTCCAGCAACTTTTGCAGTCGTCACACTCATAACTGCCGAAGCTATATGAGCATATCTTCCACCTGGAATATAACAACCCGCAGTATTAACAGGAACTAATTTTTGACCAGCATACAAACCATCAGATAATTCAACTTCGAAATCGTTTCCATAGTTTTTAAGTTGAGCCTCAGCAAATTTTCTCACTCTTTCATAAGAAAATTGAATATCATCCTTTGTTTTTTGATCTAAATTTTTTTTTATTTCCTCAATTTTATCTTTGGATACAATTATTTCACCCTCATACTTGTCAAATTTTTTTGTTAATTCTTTACAACCTTCCTCTTTAGATTTCTCCAGGTCATTAAGTAAATTTTGAACTATATCCCTTGTTTTATTATCGTCAGTTGAGGATGTTTTAGGAGATTTTTTAAGGTATGTAATTGTCATTGATGAGTATTTTGATCAAGTTATTTAATGTATTAAAATACTCATTTCAACAAAGATATTTTTTATTAATTCTCTTGATAATTTAATCTAACGCAACTACAGCAGCAGCTATTGAGGCTAATCTAGCTGTTGCATCGTCTGATCTACTTGTAATTACAACTGGAACTTTACCTCCAACTACGACACCTGCTGCACAGGCTCCCATAAAATAAATCATCATTTTTACAAGCGCATTTCCAGTCTCAACATTTGGAACTAGCAAAACATCTGCATCTCCAGCAACAATATTTTTTATACCTTTAATACCAGCTGACTTTTTAGATATACTATTATCAAAAGCCAAAGGACCAAAAATGTCAGCATTAAAACCCTCTTTTTCAGCTAAATTTGTAATCTCTTTTGCATCAAGAGAACTTTGCATACTATCCAATACTTCTTCAGTTGCTGATAAAATTGATATCTTTGGTTTTGGAATATTTATACGATGACAAAAATCTATTACATTTCTTAAAATGTGCATTTTAGTTTTAACATTTGGATTAACATTTAATGCTCCATCTGTAATTATAAGTGGCTTATCATCTTTTTCTAATGTCATGTGCCATATATGACTAAGCCTTTTTTTGCCTAACAAACCATGTTCTCGTTTTAAAACTTCTTTCATCAAAACATCTGTATGAATATGTCCTTTAACAATAATTTTAATTTTATCTTCTGAGGCAAGTTTCGCTGCAATCTTGGCAGTATTATTTTCTACTGGTTCGTCTATTATTTCGTATTCAGATATATCAAACTTTATCTCATCTGCAGTTTTTTTAATTTCAGATTCGTTACCAATTAAAACTGGTACAATCAGTTTTTCTCTTACCGCATCCATTACTGAAATCATCGGCAGTGTCTTTCCAGCATTTGCTATTGCAACTTTAATACCCTTTTTTTGATGAGCAATGTCTAATAGATTATTTGGGCATACTGTTGATTTATCTGAAAGCATCTAAAATCTTATATCAAAATTAAAAAAAACTAACATATCATTTATTTTTTGATAATGTCAGAAATATGGAAGTTGTAACAAAAATTGCTCCAATTGCTCTGGCATTAATTATGTTAACGTTGGGCTTAGGTCTTACAACGAGTGATTTTACAAGAGTAATTAAACGACCAAAAGATTTTTTAGTTGGATTGATCTGCCAAGTAATATTACTTCCTATAATTGCTTTTGTTTTAATAAAAATTTTAAATGTTCAACCAGCATTAGCTCTAGGAGTAATGATAATCGCTGCTGCACCAGGAGGTGTTACATCTAATATTCTTACAAAATTTGCAAATGGTGATGTCGCTCTTTCTGTTTCATTAACAGCAATAATAAGTTTACTTAGTATTTTAACCGTTCCATTTATCGTAATTAAATCTGCTGACCTACTTGATATAAATTACCTATCTAAGGAAATTTCAATGAGCGGGATATCAATCAAAATGTTTTTGGTAGTAACATTACCTGTAGTAATTGGAATGTTAATAAGGAAGTTTGCACAAGATTTTATAATTAAAAGAACAGCTTTAATTGAAAAAATTTCATTAACTCTTTTTATGATAGTTTTTATCTCAATTTGGTTAGAGGAATGGGACAATATAATTATGTATATATCAAGAGCTGGCGTAATAACTCTAATATTAAATGTAACAATGATGGTTTTAGGATTTTATGTTGCTAAAATTTTTGCAAGTGGCATTGAACAAAGAAAATGTATTTCACTAGAATGTGGACTTCAAAATGGAACTTTAGCAGTATTTGTATCTACTCAAATATTCGATGACATAATTTATTTGATACCAACTGCTTCATATGCTTTGATCATGTTTGTCACATCTATAATATTTGTGCTTCTCTTAAAAAAGATAAATTAGGATCAAAATAATAGATTGCGACCCAAAATGAACAGAGGGATTTAAAAAAAACCTAATTTGGTGATGTCATAGATTGAGTACTTTTAAACTTTCAGACTATAATCAATTTATACAAAATAATATGAGCACTGAGACTTTAACAAAATTAAATCCGAAAATTTTAATTAATTCAAAATTTGACCCCAATGGATCAGATGCAAACGTATCTGATCCAAAAACATTAAATGCTGAACTAAATAAAGTTGAGTTAAGTAATAATAAATTTTAATATCATCAGTAATTTTAATTTCTTTATTAAAATTTTTTTTATATCTATTAAACTTATTTTGTCCTGGATACATAATTTCTTTTATATTTTTTAGTTTTGGGAGTTTTTTAACTCTTCTTATATTTTCTTTAATTCTTGAGTTAAAATTTTTAACAAATAAATTTGACTTCATGACAATAAATAAATGACCAATGTTTTGAGGACCTGAAAAATCATCAAATGGATCTTTGACTTTTCCTCCATGATTTCCTCCAGTGAAAACACCACTTAAAATATCAACCATCCATGCTAAACCCGATCCTCTAAATCCAGCAATAGGCAACTGCACACCTTTTAAAGCTTTAGCTGCATCTGTGGTTGATCTTCCATATTTATCTAATGCAACTCCTTCTGGTATTTTAGATCCTGTTCTTGCTGCAACTCTTATTTTACCTCTATTTATCATTGATACAGATGTATCTAAAATAAAAGGAACTTTTGAAGAAGTAGGTGTTCCAAAACAAATTGGATTTGTTCCAAACAAAGTTTTTAATGCACCATGAGGAGCTATAGCGGGAGGAGCATTAGTAAAAATTAATGTTAATAAATTTTTTTTAACTGCTTGTTCTGCGTAGTATCCTGATAAACCATAATGACCACTTCTTTTTATACCAACCAAACCTAATCCTGTTTTTTTGGCGCTCTCAATTGCTTTTTTAATTCCAATATCAGCAGCTACAAAACCAATACTGTCATCAGCATCGATTTGCATTATTGATTGAGATATTTTTTTAAATTTAAACTTTGGCTTTGGATTAATTAATTTTTTACTTATTCTATCACAATACATTTTTAACCTAGATACACCATGACCAGTGGCGCCAACTAACTCTGCATTAACTAGTGCATCAGAACAAATCTTTGCATGTGCTTTGCTTAATTTATATTTTAGAAATACTTTAGTCAGTAATTTTTTTAACTTTTCTTTTTTCATTAAAACCATCTAAACATTCCAATGATACCAGCTGTGGCATAAAAAATTTGAAGTAGTAAAATCCCTCTATGATTTCCTAAATACGCCCACAAACCAATTAAAATTGCAGAAATTAATAATAATGCAAAACCTAAAAATTCAGCACCAATGTTTAAGGCAACTAGTAGTGAATAAACAATAGCAGTTATAACGCCCGTCCACTCTAATATTTTATTTTTATTCATTAAGTTTATGAGTTGAAATTAGCCTTTACCTCTCCAAGGTATAGTTTTATCGATAATTTTTCTTAGAGTAATATCAAACAAAAGACCTAACATTCCCATTATAAATATTGTGATCCAAATTACCTCATACTGAAAGTACTTTTTAGCAACGTTTTCAACAAAACCAATACCAGTTGTACCAGCTAAAAACTCTGCAGCTACTAAAGTGCCCCAACACATACCAACAGCAACCCTTATACCTGTTAATATTTCAGGAAGAGAATTAGGGAATATAACATGTCTTAAAATTTGTTTTTTAGAAGCACCTAAAGAGTGTGCTGCATGAATTTTTGACAACTGAGTACCTGATGCCCCAGCTCTAGCTGATATTATCATTATCGATAATGAAACCATAAATAATAGAAAAACTTTACCAGTATTATCAATTCCCAAAACTGAAATTATCAAAGGTGCCCAGGCTAAAGGAGGTACAGGTCTATATAATTCAATTAAGGGATCAAAAAATCCTTTAGCAAATCTGTTTAGCCCCATAAACAAACCTAAAGGCACTCCTATTATAATTCCAAAAACTAATCCTAAAAATACTCTTAAAAAAGAGTCCCAAATATGTCCATACGGAACTGGAACTTTAAATAATTTAAAATCACCTGTTACTAGTTTTAATACTTTACTTTTAAAATTTTCTTTTACAATTCCATCTTTAGTATGAACTGGATACTCTCCAGGTAAAACATCTGCAATCCAATCTGGTAAGATAAAACCAACCATAGAACTGACATCAACCATTTCAATCCAAAGCAATGGAATATTTTTATATCCAACACTTGGTTTAGACATAAGAATAAATTTGTTAAAGGTATCAGATGGCTTAGGTAGCCATCTACCTGAACCTTGTTCAGAGCAACTTGGACCACTCGCAACTATTGTTCCTGCAGGAAATAAAAGTATGTCAATTAATCTTAATCCACCTTGTTCAGATTTTTGAAGATTATCAAATTCAATTATTGCATCTTTCATTGCATTAAGAGCTGTTGGAGGATAGATGCTAGCAAACTCTATTCTTCTTGCTATTTTTACAATATTTTTTGCATATGTTGATGCTATTTCGTCACTATCATCTAAACTTTTCCTGTATGCTTTGATTTCATTTTTTAATTCTTTTATTGAAGTTTTAAAATATGAGTTATGATTTCTTAACTTAAAAAATTTGTCACTTATCACTTTAAGTTCTGCTGCTGCAGCATGAAATTTTAAACCTCTATTTGTTCCTGGAACTAATGGAACTTCAAGTGTATTTTCTATAGAGCCAGTTCCAGTTCTAACAGTAGTAATACCCCATCCACCTTGTTCCGAGACAGCTTTGAGTCTCTCATTTTTTTCTTGCTCAGTTTCAAATGGATAATCTTTTTTTTTAAAATTTGAGCTCAAAATTTTAATTTCCTCAGTCATTTCTTTAATCTTAATTTTTGTATCCATTTCCATTAAATTATTATTTGTAAGCAAAGGAATGAGCTGGGTTGTTTTATCAATAAATCCAATCAATATCTTTTTTTGCTGATTATTTAGATCATTTGAATTTTGAATTTCATTGGCTGTATTTTTTAGATTTTTATTTTCGATTTTAATAATTGAAGTACTTTTGAACTCTCTTTCCTCAATGGGAAATTGATATTTTAAACCCATCAAAGACTCGTTTATTTTTGCCACTTGGCATAACTCATTTGCAGATTTTGGATAAAACCCTTTTGCTATATCCCAGGAATAATACAACCAGACTAATAAGATTGCGCTACTGCCTACAACAATCCAATGTGTGCCACCTTTTGCTCTTTCTGGGTTTCCAAAAACTGCATCAACTTTTTCAGTTTTTATTAATCTTCTTCCGTAAAGAATACATCCAATTATCGCTACAAATATTAGTATTGTTGCAAATTGGGTTAACATTTAATTATCTTTCCCCATAATTTCTTCTTCCATATCCCAAATCATAGATAGGATTTCTTCTCTTTTAGATGAAAAATCTTTATTTTTTTTAATTTCCCTTAAGTCTTCTTTTAAGCCCATCTCTGCAAAAGGAAGATTGTACTCTTTGTGTATTCTTCCTGGTCTTGGTGCCATTACATAAAGTCTTTCACCAAGTAACAAGGCCTCTTCAACTGAGTGAGTAATTAAGATAATTGTTTTTCCCGTTTCTTTCCAAATCTTTAAAACTAAAGACTGCATCTTTTCTCGAGTTAATGCATCTAAAGCGCCTAAAGGCTCATCCATTAAAATTAAATCAGGATCATTTATTAAACATCTTGCTAAAGCAACTCTTTGCTGCATTCCACCTGATAGCTGGTAGGTAGGAGTATTTCCAAATCCTTTTAGACCAACTATATCAAGCCACTCGTCAACTTTTTCTGCAGTAATTTTTGGGTCTTCTTTTTTCATTCTTAAACCAAAGTTCACATTCTCTGCAACTGTTAACCATTCAAACAATGCACCTTGTTGAAAAACCATACCTCTTTCAACACCAGGTCCATCTATTTCGTTATTATTTAAAGTTATTTTTCCCGAGGTTGGTCTTAAAAATCCAGCAGTAATATTTAATAAAGTTGTTTTTCCACAACCAGATGGGCCTAAAACAGTAAGAAGTTCTCCTTTTTTAAGAGTAAAACTTACATCCTTTAATGCATGAACAGTTTCTCCTTTTGGAGTTTTAAAAATCATATTGAGATTTTCAGAAACTAAATCACTCATTAAATGGCTTTATATTAGAATTTTTATCAAAAAAATAGGCACCAATTAAAAAATTGGCGCCTATTAAATTTTTTCCTACAAAATTATAGAGGTAAGAAACTTGTATCTACTGCTCCGTCTGGTGTTCCCATACCTTTTAAGAAGGCATCAAGATTACCACTTTCCATAGATTGTTTAGTTTCTTCTGGAGTTAAAAATTTGAAACCATCTAAAGTTTCTTTCATGTCTGCAACTTTCATCTCAGATGCTTTTGACATAGAATTCATATCGCTTTTACCAGCTCTATATCTATCATTAGCTTCATGAGTTACTTCGATGAATGTTCTTAACATTCCAGACTTACTAAAGCAGCAGCACCTTCTTCTGGGTCCATTTGAATGATATCCATTTTACCTCTGTCAGCTCCAACAACTTTCATACTTTCATCAAAAACATATTCAGCCATTGTTCCAAGTGGAACAGCAACTTTTTTGCCCTCTAGTTCTGTTGCATTTGCTTTTGTAATACCTGAAGCGTTCGATGTTACACATGTAGTTCCACCCATTCCATACTCCATTGCAATATCAACAAGCTTAATTGGAGCTTTTGATTTTACAGCATTGATGAAAGGGACTAGTCCTTGTGAATAAGAAATATCAATATCTCCAGCTAACATTGCATCAGTCATTGCACCACCGTTAGTGAAGTTTGTCCATTTAACTGGCACTCCAAGAGCTTTTGCAAAATTCTTTTTCTGCATGTCTTCTAAATTAGGACTTGGCCATTCTAAAAAGTATGCAACTCTAACTACGTTCGCTGCTGAGTTAGCGGCAGTAATTGTAAGGTTTAGAGCAAAAATACTTCCTAAAATAAAACTAATTATTTTTTTCATTATTTCTCCTGTAATTAAATTTAATTTACGCGGCATATTTAAGTTCATTATAAGATTGATGTAAATGATGAATTATGCGTAAGGGGTGACATTAAAAACTTAGACAACTTTGAGTTGTATGGTATATTTATTTTCTGTCCAATCAAAATGAATTAGTCTAAGAGGATAAAAACTTACTTTTTTAAAAATTTTATGAGTTCAGAAAAACCAAATATTCCAAATTCTTTAAATGAACATTGGATGCCATTTACATCCAATAAAGATTTTAAAGAAAACCCAAGATTAATAGTTGAAGCAAAAGGAGTTTATTTAAAAAATCATCATGGAAAAACTCAAATTGATGCAAGCTCTGGATTATTTTGCAATCCTTTAGGTCATGGGAGACAAGAAATTATTGATGCAATAACCAAACAATTAAAAACTGTTGATTACGCTCAACCATTTCAACAAGGCTTTGGAGGTTCATTTGAACTTGCAACAAGAATTGCAAAACATACTCCAGGAAATTTAAATAGAATTTTTTATACGATTTGCGGATCTACCGCAGTTGAAACAGCAATTAAAATTGCAATAGCGTATCATAAATCTAGAGGAGAAGGTAATCGTTTTAGATTTGTTGGTAGAGAAAGAGGTTACCACGGAATGAATATTGGAGCGACATCCGTTGGAGGCATGATTAACAATGTTAAAACATTTGCAAGTGTATTAATGCCAGGTGTAGTTCATATGAGACATACACATTTACCAGAACATAAATTTATTTCAGGTCAGCCTGAGACAGGTGCAGAATTAGCAGATGATTTAGAAAGAATTTGTACAAACTTTGGAGGAGAAAATATTGCAGCATGTATTGTAGAACCAATTGCAGGATCAACTGGAACTTTAGTTCCACCAAAAGGATACTTACAAAGACTAAGAGAAATTTGCGATAAGCATGGTATAATTTTAATTTTTGACGAGGTTATTACAGGGTGGGGAAGAACAGGCTCTCCATTTGCATCTCAAGAGTACGGTGTAACACCAGATATAATCACAATGGCAAAAGCAACTACGAACGGTATATCACCATTGGGTGCAGTGGCATGTAAAGAGGAAATTTACGATTCAATAATGGACGGCGCACCCAAAGGAACAATAGAATTATTCCATGGATACACATACTCAGGAATACCAATCTCTGTTGCAGCAGGTTTAGCAGTTCAAGATATATTTGAGAAAGAAGATATATTTAATAGAGCAAAAGAAATGAGTCCCTATTTCCAAGAAGGCTTAATGTCTCTTAAAGATTTAGAAGCAGTAGATAATATTAGAGGCTATGGAATGATGGGCGGTATAGACATGAAAATGCATAAAAAGCCTGGAGCCGCTGGATTTACATGTTTTAAACATTGTTATGAAGCAGGAGTAAATTTTAAAGCAACAGGAGACTGTTTAATTATTGCTCCTATGTTTATTTGTGAAAAAAAACATATAGATGAAATTATTGAAAAACTAAGAACTGGAATTTCAAACTACGCAAAAAGCAAAAAAAATTAATTCCAATTTATGAAAATCGGTGTTCCTAAGGAAATTAAACCGCAAGAAAATCGTATAGGATTAACTCCCAAAAGTGTAAAAACTTTAACCTCAAATGGTCATGAGGTTTTAATTGAGAATAATGGTGGTTTTGAAGCTGGTTTTGACAATGATCAATATAAATCAGCTGGAGCTAAAATTATTGATAAGGCAGAGGATATTTTTAATGACGCTGAAATAATTGTTAAAGTCAAAGAGCCTTTAGCAAAAGAGGTAAAAATGATTAAAGAAAATCAAATAGTTTTTACTTATTTGCATTTAGCTGCTGCAAAAGAATTAACTCAAGGATTAATAGACTCAAAATCAGTTTGCATAGCTTATGAAACAGTAACAGATAATAATGGTAGGCTTCCATTGCTTGCACCAATGAGTGCGGTCGCAGGTAGAATGTCTGTTCAAGCCGGAGCACATTGCTTGGAGAAAAATCAAAAAGGAAGAGGGATATTGCTTGGTGGAGCTCCTGGTGGAGAACCTGGAAATGTAGTTATTTTAGGTGGAGGCGTTGTTGGAGAAAATGCTGCAATTATTGCAACTGGAATGAGAGCAAAAGTTCATATTGTTGATAAATCAGCTGATAGACTAAAACAATTAACTGAAATGTTTGGAGATAAAATCATTCCTCAATTAAGTGATGAAACAGACATAGAAAAATTGGTTTCAGAATGTGATTTATTAGTTGGAGGAGTTTTAATTCCAGGCGCTGAAGCACCAAAATTAGTTTCAAAAAATATGCTTAAGAAAATGAAAAGAGGATCTGTAATAGTTGATGTTGCAATTGATCAAGGCGGATGTGTTGAAACCAGCAAACCGACAACACATGCAGAACCAACTTATATAGTTGATGATGTAGTTCATTATTGCGTAGCAAACATGCCAGGAGGGGTTCCTAGAACTTCAACTATAGCATTAAACAATGCCACTTTACCCTTTTTAAGCAAACTAGCAAAAGATGGCTATCAAAAAGCTTTAAAAGAAGATTTAAATTTTTTAGCCGGATTAAATGTTCATAAAGGTAGCGTTACTTATAAAGCTGTTGCAGATGTTTTTGGTCACCAATACGCTAATGCTTCTGAAATCTTAAATTAAATACCTTTTTTGAGTAAGTCGTAAATATCCTTTTTTTTGTCCAAACCAATTTCTCTAGCAATTTCTTTCCCATCTTTATAAATCGCTATAGTGGTCCAAAACTTTATATTTAGTTTTTCACTTATATTTTTATTTTTATCATGTTCATAAAAAAAGAACTCAAAATCTGGAAAATCTTTTTTTGCTTGTTCAAATATAGAAGTTTGAGTTGCACAAACTGAACACCATTCATTCCAAGAATTAATTACAATTGTTTTTCCTTCAGTGTTTAGTTTATCAAATTCATTTAAAGAAAAACCAGATGATTTTTCAAAACTGAAACTTGAAAATGAAAAAAAAGTAAAACAAATTACAAATATTAAATTTTTTAACCTAATCATGTTATTCTTTTGATAACATTATCTTTAAAAACAAAGGTATGTAACAATGCCGCTAAAATATGCAAAGATATTAGAGCAATCAGAGTATAATTTGAGTATATATGCACATCATAACTTAAATCAGCATAATCAAAATTCGATTTTAATTTGATCTCAGTAATCCCAAAATTTAATTTTTCACCATTAAACAATTTTTTTAATATCCCAGAAGAAGTGACTGTTAGAAGTGTTAAATATAATAGAAAATGGTTTAGTTTTGCAATTATCATTTGACCTGGAAATGCTTCAATTGGGTTCTCTGGAGAATTTATAAAAAGCCTCACTAATAGTCTTAATAAAGTAATATAAAAAATTGTTATTCCAATTAATACGTGAATTTCCTCAATTGTTATTCTTAAATCAGAAAATTCTTGTCTAACTAAATAAAACCCAAGTGGTATTTGAACTATTAGACCTATGACACTTAGCCAGTGGAAAAACTTTGTTAAAATATTGTATTTTTGTATAATGTTAACATCTCTCATAATTTACATTTATGAAAAATAAATTTTTATTATTTATTTTTGTCGCTGCTTCTTTTTTAAATACCAATTTTATTGCTCATTCAGAAGAAAGTATAGAGGATATAATTAAAGGTAGAAAAGCAATTTTTAGCAATAATGCGAAATTAGCAAAAAGGGTAAATATTCTATTGAGGGAATTCGAGGTTGAGGAAGCGGAGCCTATTATTTTTGAAATGAGTAAAAATTGGAGAAGGATGCATTTAACGCTTTAATGCAAAAAGCAGCAGATGACATGTTACAATTAGCTAAAGTTATGGAAGAAGTAGATGACATTCAGGCAACTTACAAAAAATTAATGTGGGCAAATTGCAATGCATGTCATAGCAGATATAGAAAACCACATTAACATTTTTTAATGTTTAAAAATTTTTTTTTAATAATATTTTTATCTTTTTGTTTCATTAATTCTGCTTATTCGCATTCCCATTATCCTATAACCAAAGATGATCCATTAAAAATTGAAGCAGGAAAATTGTTATACAATCAATATTGTGCTTCTTGTCATCAAGTAAATTTAGCTGGTGCAAAAAACTGGAAAGGATTTGATGAAGACGGACATAGAAAAGCGCCACCCTTAAATGGAACAGGACATACGTGGCATCATTCTGATGAGTTGTTGGGAGAAGGATGCATTTAACGCTTTAATGCAAAAAGCAGCAGATGACATGTTACAATTAGCTAAAGTTATGGAAGAAGTAGATGACATTCAGGCAACTTATAAAAAATTAATGTGGGCAAATTGCAATGCGTGTCATAGCAGATACAGAAAACCACATTAAAAATTAAAATATGAGTTCAGAAACTTTAGATTTTAATTGGTCATGTAAACACACTTGGAAAAGAAGTGCAAAAAACACTGCATGGTGTTTACTTGGCTGTTCTATAGGAGACTTTGGAACAATTTTATTTTTTCAATTAACCAAAATTCCTTTTCCCGTACTTGCCATTATGACTTTAGCAATCATAAATGGTTTAATAACTAGTATTATTTTAGAGACAATAATTTTGATGAAACAAAATTTCGATTTCAAAAAAGCTTTTCACACAGCTATTGGGATGAGTTTTATATCTATGATCAGTATGGAAGTTGCAATGAATTTAACTGATTATTTCTTAACAGGTGGTGCAATACTTACCTGGTGGGTAGTTCCAATTATGTTGGCAGTTGGTTTTGTAACTCCATGGCCTTATAATTATTGGAGACTTAAAAAATTCAATCAAGCTTGTCATTAGATTAGTTAAAAAACCCTATTATTATCAATTGTAGTTAAAAGATGTGTTCTTATAATTTCTTGTAATAATATTTTTAACAATTATATGTTCTCAACCCCCATGGAAGAAAATCAAATAATAATTAAAGACTTATCTAAAGTTTACAGTAATGGATTTAACGCTTTAAAAAATATCAATCTCACAATTAAAAAAGGAGAAATTTTAGCATTATTGGGTCCTAATGGAGCTGGGAAAACAACTTTGATAAGTGTAATTTGTGGAATTGTAACTCCCACTTCAGGCAACATCACTGTCGACAATTATGATATAATTGACCAATACCGCGAAACTAGATCAAGAATTGGATTAGTACCCCAAGAATTAACCTTGGAAGCTTTTGAGACGGTTTTCAATAACGTATCTTACTCGAGAGGTTTGTATGGCAAATCTCCTAATCCGAAACATATAGAAAAAGTTTTAAAAGATTTAAGTTTATGGGATAAAAAAGATCTTGGACTTAGACAATTATCAGGTGGAATGAAAAGAAGAGTTTTAATTGCCAAAGCACTTTCGCATGAACCCTCAATACTTTTTTTGGATGAACCAACAGCAGGTGTAGATGTCGAGCTGAGAAAAGATATGTGGAATGTTGTGGATATATTGAGAAAAACAGGAGTAACAATAATTTTGACAACTCATTACATTGAAGAGGCAGAGGCAATTGCAGATAGAGTAGCTGTAATTAACCAAGGAGAAATCATTGTTGTAGAAAATAAAAATGATTTACTTAAAAGAATGGGTCAAAAAACTTTATTAATAGAATTACAAGATAAAATAACCGAAATTCCTGAACGACTTTCAAAATATGAATTAGTAATTGGAAAAGATCAAATGTCGCTTATTTATAATTATAATGTTAGAGCTGAGAGAACTGGAATTACAAATTTGTTACAAGAAATAAAAGAGGCTGGTTTAAAAATGAGAGACCTTAAAACAGAACAGAGTTCTTTAGAAAAAATATTTGTCACTTTAGTAAAGGAAAATAATGAAATTTAACTTTTATGCTCTAAGAGCAATTTACCTTCATGAAATGGATAGATTTAGAAGAACGTTACTACAATCTTTACTATCACCAGTGTTATCCACCTCTCTTTACTTTATTGTTTTTGGATCTGTTATTGGTGATTATGTGGAGAGTATTGATGGGCTAAGTTATGGTTCATACATAGTACCAGGTTTATTGATGTTAACTTTATTGACACAATCAATAAGCAATACTTCTTTTGGAATATTTTTTCCAAAATTTAATGGCACTATTTATGAAATTTTAGCTGCTCCAATTTCTACGTTTGAAGTGGTACTTGCATTTGTTGGGGCAGGAGCAACTAAAACATTAATTGTTGGCGTCGTTATATTTGTTACCTCTTTGTTTTTTGTAGATGTAACAGTCAAATATCCATTACTTATGATATTTCTTTTGGTGCTTGTAGCTTTTACATTTGCGCTATTTGGTTTTTTAATTGGATTGATGAGCTCTAATTTTGAACAAATGTCAATTGTACCAACATTGGTAATTACACCAATGGTTTTTCTAGGTGGTAGCTTATACTCTTTAGATATGCTTCCTTCTTTTTGGCAAACAGTTACATATTTTAATCCTGTCGTATATCTAATTAATGGAATGAGATACTCTTTTTATGGTGTTTCAGATTTTAACATATGGATAAGTATTGGCTGTATGTTACTTTTTTTAATAACTTGTATAACTGTTGTAACAACATTGTTAAAAAAAGGTTATAACATAAAACAGTAAGTAGTTTGAATTTAGAACAAATAATTCCAGCGATATCTCTAATTGCTGTATTAATATTAGTTTTGCCTGCTTTTCTAAAAACTAATTCAAAATTAAAACAATTTCTAACCAATTTATCGATTTGGTCTATTATTGTATTAATTGTGATTTTGATTACTTATTTTATTTTCTAATTTTAACTTGAGGCAATCTTCTTTTTAGGATCAAAAAATGGTTTTTCCACAATAGTGCAATTAACTATTTTATCATCAATTTTAGTTTGTAATTTTGTTCCTAAATCTGTGTATTTTATATCTACCATTGCTAAAGCAATATTTTTTTTAAGTCTTGGTGAGTAAACAGCCGAGGTAACTTTCCCAACTTTTTTACTTTTATTCATTATTGTCCAAAAAGTTGTGTTAGGACCTGACAACGGCTCACAATCTAATTCAATACCAACTTGTTTTCTTTTTATTCCATCGTTTTTGATTTTTCTTAATGCATCTTTGCCAATGAAATTAATGTCACTCTCTAAGTTGACTAACCTATCAAGACCTAGTTCAAAAGGATTAGTATTTATATCTGCATCTGCATGATAAGATAACATCCCACCTTCAATTCTTCTTATTGATGAAGTATGACCGGGCTGAATACCAAAATTTTTTCCAGCAGTCATAATTTTTTCATACAAGTCATCACCTTTTGATCCATCTCTTAAATATATTTCATATCCAAGTTCACTTGACCAACCAGTTCTTGAAACAATTAATGGAATTCCATCTAACTCGTACTCTTTAAGCCAATAGTATTTTAAATCCTTAATACTTTCACCGAATAGTCTAACCATAATGTCTCCTGATTTTGGACCTTGTAATTGCAATGGTGAAACATCGGGTTCTGTAATTTTAACGTTCAAACCAGAATTTATTGCAACTCCCTGAGCCCAAAATAATACATCACTATCAGCAAGTGACAGCCAAAAATGATTTGTATCAAGTCTTAATAAAACTGGGTCATTTAAAATTCCACCGTCGTTATTAACTATTAAAACATATTTGCATTGACCCACTGCAAGCTTAGATAAATCCCTTGGAGTTAATAATTGTATAAACTTGTATGCATCTGGCCCAGTTATCTCAACCTGCCTTTCAACTGCAACATCACATAAAATGGCATTTTCTATCAAATTCCAAAAATTTTGTTCAGGACTTCCAAAATCTCTTGGAATATACATATGATTATAAACTGAAAACCCTTTTGCTCCGTATCTGACTGTTGCATTGAAATAAGGAGATTTTCTAATTTGTGTGCCAAAACCAAAGTTTTTATCTGTCATTGTGAGTGCATAGCAGAAAGCAAATTTTATGCAAAGAAATTTGTCTTAAAGACAATTTAATTAATTTAAAAAATAAACTAATTAGTCTAACTTATTTAATGGTTAAAATTGTATTACCCGTAATTATTTTATTACTCATAGTTATATTTTGGAAAAAAATTGAGGATTATTTTTATCAAAAATTCAAATTTAAAATTAATTATATAATAGTAACTATTTCAATTATTGCCTTGTCTATTCTAGGATTATTATTATATGACTGATCATGGACAATCTAAATAATTATGAGTGTGTAGAAACTGAAGGTATAATTACATTCAAAAATATTAACACAACACTTGGTTTTGCAAGATATAATGAGATGGGAGAGATCGAATATATATTCGTAAATCCTATTTTTAGACGAAAAGGCTTAGCTAAAAAATTAATTAAAATTATCGAAAAAAAAACTGGTAAGAAACCAATTCCTCAAGAACCAATTAGTCCACTAGGTAAAAAATTATTTCAGCTTCAGTAAAACTGAATGGAAATAAATCTTATTTTCTTAATTTCAGTAATTCCAGCAATAATTCTATTCGGAATAGCAAAATCTGGATTGGGAGGTTCTATAGCATTAATTTCAATTCCATTAATGACACTATCAATGTCATTAACAGAAGCATTAGCAATTATGTTACCAATTTTAATATTTTCAGATTTTATAGCAGTTTATAGATTTCGAAAAAATTATGATCTTGAAACCCTAAAATTAATTATCCCATCAGCTGCAATTGGAATTATTATTGGCTCACTTACATTTTCATATTTTTCTGAAGATCTTTTAAAATTTCTAATTGGATTAATGGGTTTTATATTTGCAGGCCATTACTTCATATTTAAAAAAAATAAAATTAAATCTCATAAAAAAAATAACATTAAGGGCTCAATTTGTACAATTGTTGCAGGATTTACATCTTTTTGTGTACATGCTGGAGGTACACCAACAAGTATTTATTTATTACCTTTGAGACTTAAAAAAGAAATTTATGTTGGAACGAGAGTAATTTTTTTTACATTTGTAAACTTAATTAAGTTACCATTATATATTCATCTATCTATGATGAATACAGGAACGCTAATTAATTCTATTTTGTTATTCCCACTATCAATATTAGGAATTTATATTGGTTTTAAATTACTTAAAATTATTGAGGAAAACTTATTTTATAACATTATTTATGCTTTAATTTTTATTAGTAGTTCAAAAATGCTTTATGACTTTTTAATTTAAATCTTCCATAAAATTTTAAAATATATATAAATAATTTTAGGGGTGTCCAAATGGACTGAGAAATACTCTTTGAACCTGTCCGGTAATTCAGAAAGGGAGAAAAATGAATAATATAATTTTATTAAGCCAACAAAATGCAATTTTACTAGTTCTTGGTATATCAATAATTTTTGTAATTCTTGGAATAGTTTATTCTAAAAAATTTAAAGGACTAAATAATTATCTTTTAGCAAATAGATCTGTTGGAACATTTTCATTAACATCCAGTTTAGTTGCATCAGCACTAGGTGCATGGATATTGTTTGGACCCGCATCAGCTGCTACTTGGGGTGGAATAGGGGCTGTGATTGGATATGCATTAGGAACCGCATTTCCATTATTTATTTTAATTTATCTTGGAACACAATTTAGAGAAAAATATCCAAAAGGAAAAACTTTAATAGAAGTAATTAGATTAAAGTACGGACCAAATTTATTTAAATTAATTTTAGTTTTATCCATATTTTACATGACTATCTTTTTAATTGCTGAAGTAACTGCTGTTTCAATGTTAATTAATTATATTTCAGGAACTGATTTATGGATAACTGCTTTAATAGTTATTATTAGTTCTCTAATTTACACATTATACGGAGGTTTAAGGGCTTCGATTTTTACAGATAACATTCAATTTTTATTCTTGATTGTTTTATTGCTAATTACATTTTCCTATTTATTTAATTTTAATACAAATGAATTTAATTTTGATTATATTAAAACAAAACAACCCCAGCTATTAAGCATAAATTATCTACCTAATTTTACTGCTGGACTTACATTTTTCATAGCAGTTGCAGCTACAAATCTATTTCACCAAGGAAATTGGCAAAGAGTTTATGCTGCAAAGAATTCTGAAGTATTAAAAAAAAGTTTAATTTTTTCTTTTTTAATAATTATTCCAATTGTTTTCTTTATGGGTTTTACAGGTTTAGTTGCAGCATCATCAGAAAATATAGTTGCACCTGATCTTGCTTTTTTTCAATTACTTTTAAAAGATCAGTATTTAATTATTTCAGTTATTATTATTTTTTTAGCAATATCATTAACAGTTAGCAGTATTGATACAATTATAAACGCAATTTCCAGCTTAATAATTGTTGATGGAAAAAAAATTATAAAAATTAAGAATTATGATTTGTTGTCTAAACAGATAATAATTATATTATCCATCATTGCGTTATTTGTAGCCTCAAAGGGTTTGAGTATTTTATACTTATTTTTGTTAGCCGATCTTTTTTGTTGTGCAGCAGTATTAAGTATTTTTTATGGATTTTATTCGAAAACATTTTTTGAGAAAAATGCATATGTATCAATAATTGTAGGTTTAATCGCTGGTTTACTATTATTTCCAAGTCCAGATTTTTCTAAATCTATTTTAATTGGAATACTTTTTCCAGTGGATCTGTTTCCAAGTATTGTCTCTCAATCGTTGTTATTTCTATCATTTTTGACTGCGACTTTTGCTCCTTTGTTGACATGGAATTTAAAAAAATAACAATTTTGAAAGATATTTTTAACTATTTAATTTTCTAAATTTATAGATATGATTATTTAAATTCTATGATTAATTATATTATTCCATTTCTTATACTTATTCTAATCGTTGTATTTATTCATGAGTATGGTCATTATTATTTTGCAAAGAAATACGGTGTTGGAGTAACTGATTTTTCAATTGGATTTGGTAAAGAAATATTTGGATGGAACGATAAATCAGGTACTAGATGGAAAATTTGTTGGATACCTTTGGGTGGATATGTAAAATTTTTTGGTGACAGAAATGTTTTTTCACAAGCAGATCAAGAAGAGTTATTAAAAAAATATAACAAAGAGGACCAAGAAAAATTATTTGTAACTAAACCTTTATACCAAAGAGCATGGATTGTATTTGGCGGACCTTTAGCCAACTTTATTTTAGCAATTTTTATATTTCTCTTCATCTATATGTTTATAGGTAAAGATTTTACTCCTGCTGTTATTGATGAAGTTCAAAAAGATAGCCCTGCAGAAATAGCAGGTTTAAAGAAAAATGACATAATTTTAGAAATAGATAACAATAAAGTAGAGAGTATTTTGGATGTTTCTAAATTTATTGCAATGTCGACATCAGATTTTGTTGATTTTAAAGTTTCAAGATTTGAAAATGAAATATTATTAAAAGTAAAACCCAATTTAGTAGAAAGCGAAGATAACTTAGGTAACAAACTTAAGAAACGGATGGTGGGTATAAAATTGAGTGCTTATAATGATAAAATAAATCATGTTAAATTAGGCCCTGCACAAGCATTAGTTCAATCATTTAATGAGGTGTATTTCGTTACCGTTTCATCGTTAAAATATCTTGGTTCTATGATTGTTGGAAAAGGAGATACTTCACAGTTGGGGGGTCCAATAAGAATAGCTAAAATATCTGGGCAAGTTGCTGAATTTGGTATTATTCCATTTATTAGTATGATGGCCTATATCTCAATAAGCCTTGGTTTAATTAACTTATTTCCTATCCCAATGTTAGATGGAGGCCATTTAATGTTTTATGGATTTGAGAAAATTTTAGGACGTCCTTTAAGTCAAAAAACTCAAGAAGGATTTTTTCGAATCGGGATGTTTTTATTGCTTTCTTTAATGTTTTTTGTGACTTTTAATGATCTAAGAGATTTAGGCTTATTTTAAAGGGTTTTTCTAGATTAAAAAAACTAATAAAATCAACGTTTTTTTATCACTACATATTGTATAATATATTTTATCACACACTAAAAAAAAGCTTGAATTATCAACGATTTTGTTAAGTATTAAATTTTTAAACCTGGAGCTAAAAAATGAATAAAAAACAATTAGTCGCTAAATTAGCTGGTTCTTTAAACCAAAGTAAAGCTGATGCGGAGCGTACTTTTGATACCATAACTAACACTATATTGGATGCATTGAAGAATGATGATTCAGTAAAAATAGCGGGTTTTGGTACATATAAAGTGGCTAAAAGAAAAGCAAGAATTGGAAGAAATCCAAGAACTGGAGAACAAATCCAAATAGCTGCTTCTCAAAAGGTAAAATTTTTACCTGCCAAAGCGCTAAAAGAAGTTTTCAATAAGTAAACTTTTTTCAAACAGCCTTTATTAAGTCGAATACTTAATAGAGGCTGTTTCTATATGCAAATACTGCATATCTATTTTTAATAACAATCATTAGTTTTTAATTATTTTAAAACTATAAGAACCCCTTTTAATTAACGGAGGTAAAATGACTAAATTTTTTAAAAAACTTGTTGGTCCTTTAGTAAGTATATTTTTCTTACTGAATATGACTAGTACAGGTTATGCAGAGACAACAGTTTCTGCAGAAGTAGGTTTTATTTTTAATACTCTCCTGTTTTTGATTTGTGGTTTCTTAGTCATGTTCATGGCAGCAGGATTTGCAATGTTAGAATCGGGAATGGTTACATCAAAAAGTGTATCCGTAATCTGTGCGAAAAATATTGGTTTATTTTCGATTGCAGCAATAATGTTTTGGTTAGTAGGATACAATCTTGCTTATGGTATTCCAGAAGGTGGATACATAGGTAAGTTTATACCATGGTCAGACGCAAGTGCGGTAGATACTGGTTATTCTGATGGGTCAGATTGGTATTTCCAAATGGTATTCTGTGCAACTACAGTTTCAATTGTATCTGGAACATTAGCAGAAAGAATTAAACTTTGGCCTTTCTTTTTATTTGCTGCAATTTTAGCAGGAATTATTTATCCAATTGTTATGGGATGGCAATGGGGTGGTGGCTGGTTAGCTGCTGCTGGTTTCTCAGATTTTGCCGGGTCAACTCTAGTACACTCAACCGGTGGTGCAGCTGCACTTGCTGGTGCAATGATTTTAGGTCCTAGACTTGGAAGATTTACAAAAAAAGGTGAACCTGCGCCGGTTAAGCCTTTTGCAGCTTCATCTATTCCTTTAGTAACACTTGGAATATTTATTCTTTGGTTAGGTTGGTTTGGATTTAATGGTGGATCTCAATTAGCAATGGGAACTGCTGATGATGCAATCGCAGTATCAAGTATATTCATTAACACATTACTTGCTGGAGCAGGTGGTGTTATGGCAGCAGGAGCAGTCACAAGATTAAGTGGAAAAACTGATGTCGTACAGATGTTAAACGGATGTATAGGTGGTCTTGTAGCGATAACTGCAGAACCTTTAATGCCATCTCCAATAGCAGCAATATTAATTGGTGCTGTAGGTGGAGTAATCGTTGTATACGGTACTAAATTTCTATTTAGCCTTAAAATCGATGATGTTGTTGGAGCGATTCCCGCACACTTGTTTGCCGGAATATGGGGAACATTAATTGTCCCTGCAACAAACCCTGATGCTAACTTTGGTGCACAGGCATTAGGTGTAGTTTCAATAAATGCATTCGTATTTGTTGTAGCTTACATCGTATGGTCAATTATGAAAGCAACAATAGGTATTAGATTGAGTAAAGAAGCTGAAATGAAAGGTACAGATGTATCTGAAACTGGAGTTATAGCTTACTCGATCAGAGACTAAATTAACTTTCCCTCCCTCAAGTTATAAAAGGCCCCTATATGGGGCCTTTTTTTTAATTTGTTTTTTTGATGAATTCTAAAACTTCTTTAGCATGATCTTTTACTTTTACTGATCTCCACTCTTTTATTATTTTATTATTTTTAATAACAAAAGTGCTTCTGATCACGCCCATAAATTCTTTACCCATAAATTTCTTTTTTCCCCAGACTTTAAAAGCCTTTAAAGCCTCTTTTTTTTCGTCTGATAAAAGATCAAATTTTACTTTATATTTTTCTTTAAATTTATCATGGCTTCTCATATCATCTTTTGAAATACCAAACACAGCACAGTCCAAATTCTTAAATTTAGACAACAAAGAATTAAAATCTTTCGTTTCTACAGTACAGCCAGGCGTGTCATCTTTTGGGTAAAAATATAAAACTAAAAATTTATTTTTAATTTTTTTAAGTTCAAATATTTCTCCATTTGTAGATGGAATTTTTATATTAGGTGCAGTTTTAAATTTGTTCATAATGTTTAATTGTAATTTTATTTTTTTACGGTAAATAACTGATATGACAATAAAATCAGCACAAACTTTAGTCGCAGATGCTTTAAAAGAAATTAAAACAATTTCACCCTCAGAGGCTTTGCAAATGTCTAATGATGATAAGTGCAATCTTATAGATATTAGAGATGTAAGAGAACTTGAGAATTTAGGAAGAATTGAAAATTCTAATCATATTCCTCGGGGTATGTTGGAATTTTGGATGGATCCAGACAGTCCTTACTTTAAAGAGGGTAAGATAGATATGGATAAAGAGATGGTTCTTTTTTGTGCAGGTGGATTAAGATCAGCTCTTGCAACTAAGTCATTAAAAGATATGGGCTTTAAAAACATTTGTCATATTGATGGAGGATTTGGAGCTATGAAAAATTCAGGATTTAAAGTTATTAAGTAATTTAATCAATAAGACCTATTTTTTTTGCATAAAAAATTCTTATTATCCAATACATAATAAGTCCAACTGGCCCAATAAAATAAGTTACTAAAAGAGGAACCAAGATTATATACTTCGATATCACAAATTTAAGACTATCTCTTACAATCCAGGCGCCACAAAATAAGTTTGCTGCCAAAAAATGGGTCCAAAATAGAATTAAGAAACTCTCATTCTCAAATAATGAACCAAGGTTGAACAAACCTTTATAAAGATTAAAGTTTTCTAAAAAATTATAACCAGTAGAAAAATAATAGAATATCAAATAACAATAAGTAGCCCCAAGAATTAAAAATGGAAATATTGAGGTAACCAATAAGCTGCATACTTTTGATTGAGGAAAAAAAATTAATACAAGCCAAAATGGCAACCAAAATGGCAAAACACCTATGTTCAACCATAAATAGATCATTTCTATAGTAAAAAATGCTGCTATTTGTTCTATCATAATTTTTTTACATTATATTAGATGAATTGATGATTCCTATAAAAAATAAAAAAAAAACATTAGAGGTTACGGTAGAAGAAATGAGGAATTTTGCGTTTAATTATATTGAAAAATTTGCTCCCTCAAAACAACAATTAAAAACATACCTTCTAAAAAAATATTTAAAATCTAAAACTCCTATAAACAGAAGCAATGTTTCAAATTTAATAGATATAGTACTAGAAGACTTAGAAAAATCTAAATTCATCAACGACAAATTTTATTCAGAATCTAAAGCAAAAAGTCTAATACAGAGAGGTTCTTCAATAAACAAAATTAGAAACTATTTAATTGGAAAAGGTGTAGGTGATAAATATATAAAAAATACAATTGATCAAATTCGCGAGAATAATGAAGATCAAGATTTTTTTTCTGCAATCAAAATATGTAAAAAAAAAAGAATTGGGCCCTCAAGACAAGAAGATAATAGACCTTTGTTTTATAAAAAGGATATGGGGGTATTGGCTAGATCAGGATTTGATTTTGAAGTATCTAGAAGAGTGATGGATCTTGATAAAGATGAATATATAAAAATAATTAATCTTCTTTAATTTTCTTATTTTTTTCTTCGAGATAATATTGAATTTTATTTTTTATATAATTTTTAACAAATACAAAAACCAACAAACCAAATATTGAAACAGAAACAATTATAATTAAAATTATTCTTAATTGCTCACTCATTTACTAATATTTTAAATCTTCACTTCTTTTCAGAATAAGACTTGGATTTTTAAAATTTTCTTTTCCATATAAAATTTCATTACCTTCAAAATCTGTAATTGTACCTCCAGCATTTTCTAGTAAAGCATGACCAGCAGCAATATCCCATTCACATGCTCTAGGTTCAGCAACATATCCATCATATTCTCCTGTAGCTATTACACAAAATTTGTATGAGCTTTTCATTCTCACAAATTCATTAACTCCTAAAAGATTATGAATTTTTTCAATTTCTGGCTTAATTTTATTTGAGTAAGAAACAACTTTGACAAATTCTTTTTTAGTCTTTTTTGAACAATCTAACTTAATTTCTTTTCCATTTGTAAGTTCGTAAGCATCATTCTTGCCATAGGTGTAAAACATTCGATTTTTTGCTGGTGCATTTATAAGTCCAGCAACAGGTTTTCTATTTAAAATTAATCCTGCATTAATAGTAAATTCTTCTAAATCATTTATATAATCGTATGTACCGTCTATTGGATCAACAAGCCAAAAATTTTCTAAATTACTTGAGGATTTATTGTGAGATGTTTCCTCAGATACAATTGGAATATTGGGGGTAAGCTCCAAAAGTTTTTGAGTAACTATTTTATTTACTTCCAAATCACCATTACTAACTGGAGTATTGTCTGATTTAATTTCCTTGGTTAATCCTTTTTCTCTAAGTTCAAGTGAAACTTTACCTGCATATAAAAAAGTATCTATTAAATTTATGATTATGTCTTTAATATTAATTTCATTCATTATTGTAGATTTTTTCTAATTCTATATTTTTACAATTTATTACTTTTTTACCTACGTTTTCAAAGTTTACAGTCACCTTTTCTTTAATAATGGATTGAACTTGTCCAATACCCCAGTTTTTATTACTAGGGTTAATTACTTTGTCACCTGGTTCAAAATCTAAAATCATTTAATTTCACTTATATTAGAATTAAGTATAAATACCACAAAATGAATAGTGAAATTAATTCAATTGGTTTAAAGAAAAAACCGTCTGATACAACTGTTGTTGTTGCAATGTCAGGTGGCGTCGACTCTTCTACTGTCGCAGGTATGATGAAAAAAGAAGGTTATAATGTAATAGGCATTACTCTTAAACTTTATGATGATGGTAAAGAAGTTGCTGCTTCAAAACAATGTTGTTCTGGACAAGATATAATGGATGCAAAAAGAGTAGCGCATAAATTAGATATTGAACATAAAATTTTGTACTACCAAAACAAATTTAAACAAGGAGTTATTGATAATTTTGTAGATAGCTATCTTAAAGGAGAAACACCCATCCCATGTGTTCAATGCAACCAAACAGTAAAATTTAGGGATTTGTTTGAAGTATCAAAAGAATTAAAAGCCGATGCTATGATAACGGGTCATTATGTGAAAAGTGTTACTGAGAATGAATCTACAAATATGTATAGAGCAATTGATGAAAATCGAGATCAGAGTTATTTTTTATTTAATACAACTCGAGAGCAATTAAATTACTTAAGGTTTCCTTTAGGGGGAATGCTAAAAGATACTACTAGAGAAATTGCAAAAAAGCTTGAACTTAATGTAGCTGATAAACCTGATAGCCAGGATATTTGTTTTGTTCCAAATGGAGATTATGCCTCTGTAATACAAAAATTTAAACCTGAATCTTTTCAAAAAGGAAATATTAAAAACTTAAATGGAGAGGTTGTAGGTGTTCATGATGGAATTATAAATTTTACAATAGGTCAAAGAAGGGGAATAAAGGTTTCAGATAAAGAAGCTTTATATGTTATCCGAATAGACTCAGATAAGAATGAAATAATTATAGGCCCTAAAGAAAAATTAGCCAAAACAAAAATTCATTTAAGAGATTTAAATCTTTTATATGATCAGATGTATAGAGCTGCTATTCCATATTCAGGTCAAAATGGCGTAGTTATAAATACTATAGCTGGAATTGATTTAGCCTTATGGGATTTACTTGGTAAAGTTAGAGGTGAACCAGTTTATAAAATGATAGGTGGTGCACATCGTGATAAAGTTGAAGTTTATGGATATGGTATGATGCTTCGTCCTGAAAATATAAATAGTTTAATATCTCGATTTAAGGAAGAATCTGCAGAAATCAAAGAAATGGGTTTTAAGGCTTTAAAGATGAAAGTAGGAGTAGGTCCAAAAGATGACATTAAATTAATAGAAGCAGTGCGAGGAGGGATTGGAGATAACTTTCGCTTTATGGTTGATGCAAATCATGGATATACAACACATGATGCTCTTTATGTAGGTAGAGCCATGGAAGAATTTTCACCATACTGGTTTGAAGAACCAGTAGCACCCGAAGATCTAGATGGATATAGAGAATTGCGTGCCTTCCTTAAAGTAAATATATCAGGTGGGGAGGCAGAATTTAATCGTTGGGGTTGGAGAAAACTTTTAGAAAGTAGAGGTTTGGATATTGCTCAGCCAGAGGTATGTGCCCTTGGTGGTATTTCAGAATATCTTAGAGTGCTTGCTCTTTGTCACTCACATTTCACACCTGTTGTTAATCATGTATGGGGTTCTGCCATGGCAGTAGCAGTCAATTTACATTTATTAGCTGCCATGCCACCACTCCCAGGA
>LULW01000097.1_pt1 | contig 31986 bp, 38 predicted proteins | sample 729531 | NCBI WGS metagenome assembly LULW01 (sample SAMN03860279, study PRJNA289734) | marine metagenome | biome: seawater column; feature: ocean; material: water; isolation source: Red Sea water column Station 108 - depth 10m | place: Saudi Arabia: Red Sea | collected 2011-10-15 | depth 10 m | reverse complement strand
ACATTCACAAATTTGTCACTTGTAATTGTCCCAATATTGAACTTATGCATTCTTATTAAAGATTTGTCTTTTACAAAATATTTAAAGTTTTCATTATTATTTTGTGATTCTTCTTTAACTATCTTTTTATATTTTGGGTATGCTTTAAGACATTTTCCTCCATATTCTAAAAAGTCAAGACACCAATTCCAATCTTGATCTTTTAAGTTTCTATAACTCCAACAACTTTTAATTCTTTCTTTCTCAATTTTCGGATCAAAGCCATTTCCGCATGCCAAACTTATTAGATGTTGTAGAAGCACATCGTAAGATAATTCAGGAAGTCTAATTTCCTCAGATATACCACTTTTTATTATTCTTCTCATTGCACTAATCTCTAATAACTCTAAAGAATTAGTAGGCATAAAAATTATTTTTGATTTTCCACCTGGTCTATGAGCACTTCTTCCCGCTCTTTGGATAAGTCTAGCTAAATTCTTTGCACTACCAATTTGAACTATTTGATCTACAGGTTGGAAGTCAACTCCCAAATCTAACGAGCTGGTGCAGACTACCCATTTTATTAATCCGTCTTTAACCCCTTCTTCAACTCTTTTTCTATCTTCTTTATCCAGGGAGCCGTGATGAAGTGCAATTTTGTCTTCCATCTCTGGGAGAAAAAATTTAAGACATTGATACCATCTTTCAGATTGGTTTCTTGTATTGGTGAATAATAAGGTGCTTTTATTTTTATCTAGGCTTTTTATTAGTGAAGAATGACTTCTAATCCCAAGATGCCCACTCCATGGAAAGGTAGTTTCCTCCTCTGGTAAAACACTTATAATTTCGATCTCTTTTTGAATATTTGTACTTATAATTTTGGGTTTAATAGCGCTCATCCCAACTATTGCTCTTGCTGCTTCTTCAATATTTCCAATAGTTGCAGACATTGCCCAAATTTGTAAATTTTTTATATTACCTCTTAGCCAACTTAAAGATAACTCGCACTGGTTTCCTCTTTTACTACCCATCAATTCATGCCATTCATCAATAATTATTGATGACAACTCCTTGAACAGATTATTAGATTCTTTATTAGAAAGTAAAAGAGATAAAGACTCTGGAGTGGTAATAAGAATATTAGGTGGTTTAGCTAGTTGCTTTTTCTTTTCATATGGGGTTGTATCCCCGTTCCTAATTTCAACAGTGATTTCTTTATTAAAATGCAAAGCTGCTAATTGTATGGAATTTTTTAGATCTCTACTTAGTGCTTTTAAAGGGGTTATTAATAATATATTCACACTTTTATTATTTTTGGGATCTTCTATCTTTGATAGAGGTCCCATTAATGCAGCATAAGTTTTGCCGCATCCAGTAGGAACTTGTATTATTCCACTCTCTCCATTTAAAAATGCTTCCCAAGATTCGATCTGATAGGGTAGTGGCTCCCATCCATTTGTGGAGAAAAACTGTTTAATTTTAGAAATTAAATTATTTTGCTTATTATTTTTCGTAATATTTTTCATGATATTTTTTTCATTAGTTCATAAGCATTCTCTAGGCTATCTGCATCATTAATTTTTTTATCTTTTCTCCATTTTGTTATTCTTGGAAATCGTACTGCTATGCCTGACTTATGACGTTTAGAAATTTGTATTTTCTCAAAAGATATTTCGAATACCATTTCTGGTTTTAACGATCGAACAGGACCAAATTTTTCTATTGTATTTTTTCTTATCCATTTATCTAGCTCTTTAATCTCAATATTCGTTAAACCAGAATATGCACTTGCAAATTTAATTAATTCTTTGTCTTTCCATAATGCAAAACTGTAATCTGTATACAGACCAGCTCTTCTACCGCTACCGCCCTTAGCGTAAATTAGAACAGCATCCAGTTGCATAGGATCAACTTTATATTTCCACCAAATACCTTTCTTTCTACCAGAGGAGTATATAGAAGTCTTTTTCTTAATTATTAATCCTTCAGTATTATTTTCTCGAGATTTTTCTTTATAAGTTAAAGCATCAGGCCAATCTTTAGGAAAGATTAAATCACATATTTTGAAAATATCAGAGATATTATTCTCAGTTTTAATTTGCCATTTTGAAAAATATTTTTCTAACTCAATTCTTCTATTTTCTAATTTAATTTCTCTTATATCTCTCCCATTAATCTCTAAAAGATCATAAGCAATAAAAATAATTGGATATTTTATTTGGATTGATCTAGTAGGAGACTTTCTATTTATTCTTTTTTGAAGTAAAGAAAAATCAAAGGCAATTTGTTCTTTAAAATTCCAAACTAATAATTCCCCATCAAGAACAAAATCATCTTTTATATGTGACATTTTCTCTACTAATTCTGGGAAAGATTCATTTACTAATTCTTGCCCTCTTGTCCATAACGAAACATTGCCTGATCTTTTAATTAATTGCATCCTTATACCGTCGTATTTCCATTCAAATTGAAAATCATTTATTGAATTTTTGAAGATTTTATCTTCAATAGTATTTGCTAGAAGAAATGGAAATGGTTTGGAATTTAACTCTTGAAGATTGATATTCTTGTTAATTAAAAATTCATATGAATCAATTGAAGGTTTAAAATCACCCATCAACCTATGAGAAATAATCTCTTCCTCAATATTAATTAGTTTTGATATTGATTTTGTGATTAATCCGATAGAGACTCCTACTCTAAAAGTTCCTGTAAGAATTTTATTAAAAATTAGATGGTTATCTTCAGGTAATGTTTCCCAAAGATTTTTAATTTCTAAATTTTTCTCCTCCTCATTAAGTTTTGATAATGCAGGTATTGTTTCGCTTAGTAATTCATTGAGACTTATATTTGATAAGGATATTCATATATTTGAGAAAAAAGATTTTTTAAATATCTTCCACTAATAAATCTCTTATTACTTTTTCCAGTTAGTAAATATATTGCCCATGAATTATCTATTGGATCATTAGATAAAAAATAATTCTTTAAAACTTCAATTTTATTATTTGTACTATTAATTGAATCTAGATCGCCAAATAATTCTGAAAACTTTTTTAAGCTCATATTTATTTACCGAATAAAAGGACATTTATTGATTCCTTTTCAACTAAATATTTACTTAAGGCTTCACTATCTCCATGATGAAAAAATACATTTTTTGCTTCAGACTTTTTTACTACTTCCAGAATTCCATCCCAATCCGCATGATCAGAGATTGCGAATCCTTTATCATATCCTGATCTTTTTCTTAGAGCTCTTATTGACATCCATCCACTCGCGAAAGCTGTTTGAATGTTTTTGAAATTTTTTAAATAAGAACCCTTACTTAAAGATGGCGGTAATAATATTAGACTTCCTTTAAGTTCATCTATCTTTTTTTTATTTTCAATTTTTATAGTATCTTTAATATCAATTCCAAGTTCCCTATAACTATTGTTCATTTTGTGAATACTGCCATGGGAATAAATATTGCCTTTAAAATTTGTTTGACTAATTTCGTTTAACAATCTCTGAGCTTTTCCAAGTGAATAGCAGAAAAGTAAAGAAGTTTTTTCTGGTGAATTAGTTATCCATTTTGAAATATCATTTGCTATTTTATTTGATTCATCCCACTTAAATATTGGCAAACCAAAAGTACATTCGCTTATTAAATAATCAGTTTTTACTATTTCATATTGTTTGCAAGTCTGATCTTTTTGAAGCTTAAAGTCACCTGAAATTAGCCATTTTTCTTCAGCAAAAATAAACCTTATTTGACTAGATCCAAGGATGTGACCGGATGGATGAAAAGAAATATTAATGCCATTTATCTTAAATTCTTCTCCATATTCAAAAGTCTTAATTTTGATATTATCTCCAACTCTTTCTTTAAGAAGTATCGCAGTTTCCTTAGTAGAAATGTATTCTTCACAGCCAAATGTAAAGTGATCAAAATGAGCATGAGTTATTAATGCCTTTTTTACTGGCTTGCTTGGATCAATCCAAATATCAGCAAGTTCACAATAAAGATTTCCATCTTTATATCTAATTAAATATTCTTGTTTAGTTCTCAAAACTACATCTCTTACAATGAAGTTAATTTAGCTAATTATGCCCACGCTTGTTTTGATAAAGCTATGGCTGAAATTGTTAGTAAAGCAATAACTACAAATTTGTTACTCCAATTAATCATGAATGAACTAATTTTGTTGAAAGAAACTCTATTAGATGGCACAATCTTTTTTTTATTCATAATGTGATGATTTTCATTATTTTCTAAGTAATTTAAATTTTTAATCTCATTTATTAATTTAGATTCGCAAGTTGAGAGTTTTTCTACTTGATTTAATAATTCAATATCTTCTGGCCTTAATAAAGAATTTAATTCTTTAATTTGTCTTTCGTTTTTCATAAGAAATTCATTAACTATCTCATCTGTCCCTAACCCCTTCTTTATATTTAAAAGAATATCATCTCTTTCCCAGGATTTTTCAAGAGAATTTAAAATTTTGCTTATGCTCATTTTAAGTATTTTTACTTATGATAAATTATTATTTTTTTCTTCTGTGGCTTATTCCTTTAAGTAATTAAAAAAAATTATTTTTATTTAAGATTTACGAATAAGTCTGTTAGCAAAATATTTTATCTTTACCTTTTCTACAATTTTTTTAGAACTACTTTTAGTTTTAACTTTATTTAAATTGATCACTTCATCTGACACATTTTTGCCCGTTTCAAAATAACTTTTAATTTTTTCTAATTCTTCTTTATTTAATCTTTTTGTTGCACCTTTTGCATTGATTCCAAGTTTCTTGCAGGCTAATAATATTCTATTACTTTCGACATTAAGATCTTTGGCAATACTGAAAATAGGAGTGTTGATAGACATTATTTTCTTTACTATGAAATTTATTATTTATAGTATATTTATAAGTTAGAAATTAAATATATTTTTAATTATTATTAATTTTAAAAACTTTTTTAATTAGGCTACTTCATCTTCAAAATTATTTAAATCATTAAACTTCTTCTTCATGGTTGGATTATTTCTAGTTAATTTCTTTACTGTCAAATCTTGAGATTTGCTGTCAGCAGATAAAAGATGTTTTTTTGAGAGAACTAAAGCCTCTTTAGTTTTTTGTAAATGGGTTATTGATTTATCAATTTCTGAAATTGCATCATTAAATCTATCCTGGGCAAGTGAAACATTTTTACCAACTGCATTTTTGAATTGCTCAAGAGTACTTTCAAAATTAGTTATGTCAAAATTCTCACGTTTCATTAAATCAATTTGTGATTTGTATTTTAAGGTTTCCATAGATGCATTTCTTAGCAGAGAAATAATGGGCAAGAAAAATTGAGGTCTTATGACATACATTTTTGGGAATCTATGAGAAACATCTACTATGCCAGCATTATATAGTTCACTATCTGGTTCTAGAAGGGATACGAGAACTGCATATTCACAAGATTTTTGTCTTCTATCTTTATCTAATTCTTTTAAAAAATCTTCGTTTTTTCTTTTATTAGTTCCATTTAAACTTTCATTCTTCATCTCAAACATTATGGATACGACTTCGGTTTTATTTTCATCAAATTCTCTAAATATATAGTCACCTTTACTTCCTGAAGTGGCATCATTATCCTTTTCGAAATATGAGTTTTTAAATGCAGAGGCACGATTCAGATTAAATTGAGTTTCGCAATGGATTTCTAATGTTTCTCCTATCATCTTTGTAGATAATCTAGATTTCATTTCTCTTAACTCCTGAATAGTCAGGTCCCTTTCACTAATTTTGCTTTTAAACTTTTCTTCAATTAATTTTTCATTAATTGAATGTTCAAGCTTCATCTTTTCAATGGAATTTGTTAAAGATGAGTTTTCTTTTTCTAAATTAGTAACAGCTTCACTAATTTTGTTTTTTAAAGATAATTCTGAAATTAAAGACTGGTTTTTAATTTCGTCTTTCAACTTGATTAATTCATTATTCAATGAATTAATTTTATTTGTTGCTTGATTTTTTAAATCATTAAGGGCATTTGTTTTCTTTTCTTCAGCTATTTTTAATTTAGATTCAAGAGTTTGGATCTCAGACTCTTTAATCCGATTCTGCTCTATTAACTGTATTTTTAACTCACGTTTTAAAATTTCCAAAGCTTTTTTATTATCTTCTTCAGCCAAGATAAGTCTTTCTTTTATTTGTTTATTAAATTCTTCGTCTTTTATCTGAAGAAGTATTTCTTCAAAGCTGCTGGGATCAATTCGGAAAGTTTTGCCGCATGAAGGACATTTAATATCTTTCATTTTTTAATTACAAAATTAATATTAGAAAGGATTTAATATTCGAATTATGTAAAAAGAATATTATTCTTGACTAAGAATAAACAATGAACCAATATTATGCATTAAAAAATAAAGTAATTACTCAATAAAAGTTATATTAATCCTGATTCCTTAAGAATGTTTATTTTATTTGCTAATTCTATATCTGCAGAAGATATTGAGCGGTCTAAAGTTTTGTGAGATGAAACTGTGTAACCACTGTCATCAACAAATTCGTCTTCCCCATCTTTTAAGTGGGCATTTTCATTTTGGAGATCTTTAAAATTATCCGACTTGAATATATTTGACTTGCTGATATTACTATATCCAAAATTCGCAATTCCTCTGGCATCTAATGCTTCCTCAACTAATATTCCAACTACTTTAGATCTACTTATAGATTCGCTCTTGGATATTTCATCAATAATTTCAAGTACTCTTTTTCTAGGAAGATATCCTATCCTTTTAACTTTATTTTCCATAAGTCTTTACATATGTCAATATTGTAACACTTCTGTCAAATCAACTCAGATTTTGATTAAAAGCACTTATGTATAAATTTAAATAGTAGGATTAAAGTATAATTTCAAAGAACACTCATTCAAAGTTATTTCTCAAATACTCATGGGGATAGTTTTAAATGCTTCTTCTAATTACTTTTTCAGTTTGGTTCTGATTTTTGAAATTTTCTAAATTTAAATTCCAAATATTATGAAAGATAAACTATATGATAATGCTGATAGCTTTGCAATGTCATTTGATGAGGAATGGGAAAATGTTGATTGTGATGATATACGATTAAAGATAGATAAGGTATTAGAACTTTTATCAGATCACCCTTTTTTGATATCTAATCCTGAAAATGCTAGAAAAATGGCAGAATTTAGGATATTTTCATTAAAAAAATTTCAATAATTATTTTTAAATTTTTTAAAATAAATTATTTTAAAAATTAATTTTAATTATTTAAGATTTAAATAGTTGGTGAATTAAAAAATCCCTTACTGTATAAAAATATTATTATGCCAATAATTGGACCTATCCCAAAAACAAAAAGTACTAATTTCGCAGTATATGGGAGTCAAAAAAGATCGTATTGTATAATGTAAAGAATATAAAGGAAATATGAGTGCAACTAAGAGAGAGGAAGTTTGTTCTCACCTTAGATATATAAGGTTAGAGCTTAGAGAGATGCATCAAATGCTCATCAAAGAAGATTTGTTGCCAGATCTTAATGAAGCAAAGGAAGTACTCGCTCAGCTTGATGCTTTATTGGATTTATTATCAGAAAAAAAAGTAACCAAGATAAAAAGCCAATTTTGAGAGCTTTCAGTTAAATTGATTGTATTAAAGATAATTTGTAGCTGATTCTATTTTTTTTCTATTGTCGTGCATCTGTTCTAATTTATTGTAAATTTCTTTAATTTGGATTTGTATTAGATCGGTCGAATGTATATTACTTAACGCATCTAATGTTGATAGAAGGCTTTCTTTGGCTTCAATTAAATGTCTACATTCTTTACTGCCTGCTTCGTATGACATAGGATTTATAAAAAAATTATTATCTCAAATATATTAAAAATTCTTCCGTATTGCTTGATACTCTTATTAAATCAACGCTTATTATTGTAATTTTCAATACAGAATAAGAAATTATTTTTACTAAGATTCAATAAAAACAAATGCAAGAAAACTCCAACGATTATAAATTCTGTATTAAGTTGGCACTAGATAATGCAAAAAAAAGAATTAATTTATTAGATAATTTTGATAAAAAGTGTGTTCTAGAAGAATATAAAGAATGGATTAATGATGGTTTAAATAAGCATACGGTTTTACTACTAAGAGATGATCCGATCATCTAGGAAAGATGTGAAAATATTTTTTAATTCTTTGTACTAGAAGTAACCCTAAATAAAAAATAAAGACTTACGATAAAAATTACTGACAGAAGTTTTCTTTGAAAAGTGAAAGAATAAATTTATTCAAACTTTCTTTTTCTAAAAATATTTTTTTCTTCTTATAGGTCTTTAATTTCTTAAAAATTAAATCAACTAAGTGTTCTGATTTTGGAGTCATATATTAAATTTATTTTTCCAATAAATAAATTTTCTCTTCACCTATTTTATCTGGCTTTGTTATTTTACATCCTTTATCTTTTTCCATATTGCAATCTTTTGTGGCAGGAACAGATTTCCAGGTACAAATTTTTTCTTGGGATTCTTCTTTTAAAATATTCCATCCATCATCTAAGTATTCTGAAATACCATCCTCTCCACAAGAAAACTTTATTTCCATTCTTTTCTTTTCTGAATTAGGATTATCCTCAATATTTTTTTCCAAATTATTTGTGGGATACTCTTTATTAGTGGATGTCCTACAAGAAATTAAGAAAATTGCGATTAGAATTAACATAGGAACTTGTTTTATTATTTTCATTTTTTTAACTTTTGATGATTCTAAATTATTTAAATTATAGTTTATTTTGATTCTATTAATTTTAATAGTTTATCCATTTTATCCATCAAGTCTTTTACATCACCTGGCTTCGGTAATATTAATTCTTCCGTAACTTCTAAATGCATTTTCTTTAAGTTTTGCCTCAAATCTTTTAAATGCATTTTTACGTTTTCTTTCTTTTGTTTTATATCAGTCATAGGAATAAAATTTAAACTTTATTAAACTTAAAGTTACTATCATAATATTGAGATGCTTATTTATAGAGAATAATTCAAAATTTAATTTTTTAAATTTTCTATTTCATAGATTTCTTCGCCACCATAACAAAAATTTGTAGATAACATTTTTATTTCTCTATTATTAATTCCGATTGTATTTTTATTTTTAATAATATAATTTTTAGCAATCGCTTCACAATCTAATTTATTTTTTGCATGTTTAATAACTGGATAAAAATATGCCAATGTAGTAATTACAAACAAAAATATTATTATTGATTTTTTTTCATTTTTAATAAATTCTTTAGATGTTTTTTTGGCTTTTAATATTTTTATTAGTAATTTATCTGGTAATCCTATTTGAACAAATAATAACTCTACCCACCATGGAAGCTCCTTATCTTTCTTTTTCTTTAAGTTTGAGGAAGTATTCATTTTCTTGGCTTCATAGTTTTGGTTTTTCAGTTCTTTAGGATTAGTTGTTTCTTTTTTATTCATATCATCCAATGATTTATTTGGAATGTAGAGGTTTTATTTTGATTTGGAAACTATATTTTTATTTTATAAGTTTTAATTTAATTTATCTATGAATTTGAGTATTGTTAATCTGTATTTAGAAATTTTAAATGGCAAAAAAAAGAAGGAAGTTAAATAAAGATTTTGAGAGAAAAATATATTCATCAAAAAAAAATGTCGAATTAGTACTGGCAAAAATCTATGATATCGATGATGAAGACATACAAAAAGAATATATGAGCGCCTTTAACAAAGTGGTTTACTTATATGATGAATTAAAAGAAGATTACGAACGACAAGGATTTTCTGATAATTCTGAAGAACTTCTCACAAGCTATAAAAATGCATTTAATCTTTTCGAATCAGAATTTGAAATTTAAATTCAATTTCTAATTACCGTTTGTAAGGGGTTACAGGTATTTCAATTAGCTTTCCTTTTTGGAGATCAGATCTTTTCTCTTGTAAATTTTTGATACATAAAGATACTCTTTTCTCCTTTGCGCAAAATCTTTTTATTTGGTAATCAGTAAGTGATAATGATTTATTACTAAATGAAAAAAAGGCCAATAAAAACATAAAAAAATTTAATACCAATTTCATTTGTTCTCTCCTAACGATTTTTTAATACCCTTTAATTTAATTACTTTTTATTATAAAGATCTATGATTTCTTTTAATTCATCTTTACTTAACTCTGTTGAAATAAAAACTTCTTGAGCTGTATTACCCTTTCTTGCGATTGCTTTATATCCGTTTATAGTTTTCACTGACAATCTAATTATCAATTTAGAGGATCTTCCCCTGGCTCTTGAAATAACAGCTGGAGTTATTGTCTTGATATTATTTTCCAGTGCTAATTTTTGAAGTATTGGAATTAGACCTTCTATATTTGTACTATGATTTAAAACTAACCTTCCCAATTTAATTTTATTACAATTCTATTGGGAAAATTTTGTTTCTGAGAAATTAACTTTAGCTTTAAAATGATTAAAAAATTTTGAAGTTCTGTTATATTTATAAAAACGATTAAATTCTAATGATCTTTCAAATAGGCTGGGCAGCATTGGCTGCTATTTTTACTTTTTCAATTGCCATGGTTGTTTGGGGAAGAAATGGGGACGGATCCATTGACATATGATTTCATTTTTAACTTATGAAGTCTATTTAAGTAAATTTCTTATCTTAACATCGTTTGTTTTGCTCATATTCATAACATTAGCTGTAATTTATATATCCTATGTCTCTTGGAAAGATAAAAAAAGATTAAAAAAATAGTTATTATTTTTTTTGGTTTTTTTTCTTATCCTTAATTCTGAGCTCTTCAATTAATTCTTTTGCTTGTTCCATTTTTGATATGCTGCTTTTGTAGATTCCAATATCTTTTTCTGCTTTATTAGCAGATAAGCTTAACTTCTCAAAAATATCAGAGGTCATCTTATTTTTATCTGATTCATTTTTCTCTTTGAAATCTTGGGAGTTTGAAATTAATATATATATCCCTAAGTTCAAAATCCTTGAAGGATAAAGTTTAGAATTACTTTTTTCTACTAATAATTTTAAAATATCTTTAGATGTTTTATCCTTTAATTCTTTTTGAGACTTTTTAGATATTTCATTAATTTCCTTCGCCTCAAAATTTGTAGAACTGCATAAAGATTCAAAAAGTAGATCCAAGTGTTTTTCAGGTTGATATCCTTTCATTAATTCTTTGAATGTTTCGGTGAGGCCGACACAAAAGAGATAATCTTGCGTAAATTCATTTTGATGGTTCAAAAGATTAAGTTCGACAAGCATTTCATCAACTATTCTTTTATATAAACCTGGAATGACGTAAGGAAATTTTTCATGAAATAACTTTTTGCTATCTGAAACAGTCAATTTTTCTTTCAATTTTTTATATGTAAACCTTAATAAGGTTAGCGTATGTTGACTCAATATCGTTAATATCTAATAAACAGATAAATATTATTATGATCCCTTTAGTTTTAGAAGAATCGGGCGGTAGTGAAAGAGTCTTTGATATTTATTCGAGACTATTAAGAGAGAGAATAATCTTTTTGGGAGAACAAGTTACTAGTGAAACTGCTAATAGAATTGTTGCTCAATTATTGTTCCTCGAGGCAGAGGATCCAGATAAGGACATTTATATGTACATAAATTCACCTGGCGGATCCGTATATGACGGATTGGGTATCTTTGACACAATGCAACATGTAAAGCCTGACATTCATACAGTTTGTGTTGGCTTAGCAGCTAGTATGGGTGCATTTTTGCTTGCGGCAGGTACTAAAGGTAAAAGAAGCAGCCTTAGACATTCAAGAATAATGATTCATCAACCACTTGGAGGTGCTAGAGGGCAAGCCAGTGATATAAGAATTCAAGCAGATGAAATTTTGTTCTTAAAAGAACGACTAAATACTGAATTATCAGAAAGAACTGGAAAGGATTATGACACTATCAAAGAAGATACTGATAGAGATTTTTATATGTCCCCAAACGAAGCTGTTGAGTACGGTTTAATTGATCTGGTGTTAGATAAGAAACCAATAAAAGTTTAGCTTAATAATTGAGGTGTTCTCTCTTTCTCAGGAATTTTGGTGAATTTGGAGAGAATACTTACAAATTCATCACCATCTAATGTTTCTTTTTCGATTAATAGGTCAACTATCTTATCCATAGCTTCTCTATTTTTGCTTACTATATCGTAGGTTTCTTTATAACATTCTTTGACCATTATTCTTACACTTTCATCTATTTGTTTAGAGATTGAATCAGAAACTTCACTTCTAGTCATTAAATCTCTACCAACAAATACTTCTTGATTACCACTTTCTAAAGCTATCGGACCTAAATTACTCATTCCAAATCTAGTAACCATTTGGCGGGCCATTGAAGCAACTTGTTGGAAATCACCTCCAGCTCCTGTTGTAATCTCACCTTCTCCAAAAACTACATCTTCAGCAGCTCTTCCTCCTAAAGCACCCATTATCCTAGCTTTTAATTGCGCCCTGCTAACAAGGGTTTGTTCATCATCTGGGGTAAACCAAGTTAATCCTTTAGCTTGACCTCTTGGAATGACGGTCACTTTTTGAACAGGATCATGGGCTTTGACAAGTGAACCTATGAGAGCATGGCCAACTTCATGATAAGCAATTAATCTCTTGCTTCTACCATCTGTTAATGGAGAACCTTCCATTCCTGCGACAATCCTATCTACAGAGTCATCAATTTCTGAGATACTTATAGAGTCTTTTCTCCTCCTGGCAGTTAATATAGCAGCCTCATTTAATAAATTTGCTAAATCTGCTCCAGTAAAACCTGGTGTTCTTCTCGCAATGCTTTCAAGCGTTAAATCCTCTTGAAGTTTCTTATTCCTTGCATGAACTTCCAATATTGATAGTCTGCCCTTGATATCAGGTGCATCTACAGTTACCTGTCTATCAAATCTGCCTGGTCTCATTAGCGCTGAGTCTAGAACATCGGGCCTGTTTGTGGCTGCAATTATTATTATGCCACTATTACCTTCGAAACCATCCATTTCAGTAAGTAATTGATTGAGAGTTTGTTCTCTCTCATCATTACCTCCACCAATACCTGCACCTCTTTGCCTTCCGACTGCATCGATTTCATCAATAAAAATTAAACAGGGACTATTCTCTTTAGCTCTTTTGAAAAGGTCTCTAACTCTACTAGCGCCAACACCAACAAACATTTCAACAAATTCAGAACCTGATAATGAGAAAAATGGTACACCAGCTTCACCTGCAATTGCTTTAGCTAAAAGGGTTTTACCAGTACCAGGAGGTCCTACCAATAGAACCCCTTTGGGAATTCTTGCTCCTACAGAAGTAAATTTTTCTGGTTTTTTCAGAAAAGTGACAACTTCTTGCAAATCCTGTTTAGCTTCATTAACGCCTGCAACATCATCGAATACAACTCCTGTTTCAGCTTCCATTGCAAATCTTGCTTTAGTTTTTCCAAACTGCATTGCTTGGCCAGGACCTCCAGGCATACCATTTGACCTCCTCGCTAACAAAATTAAACCTCCAATTAAGATAGCCGGGAAGAGTAAATTACCTAAAATTCCTAATGCAGGAGGAGCTGTTTTTATTGGATGAACATCAAAACTAATTCCCTCATTTTTTAAAATATTTATAAGTTCTGGTGTTAAGCCGGGAAGATCTACACGCAACCTTTGAACTTTATTATCTAAATCCGAATCTATTGTCTCTATAACTGCATTTCTGCCTCCCTCAAAAATATCAACAGATGTAACCCTTCCCGAATTAATGTAATCTAAAAATCTGCCGTAACTAACTCTTGCTACCGCTGAATTTCTTGGTGCAACAGTAGTGCCATTAGATTTAAGCGAATCAACGTTGCTTGAAGATAAAAATTGGTAGGAAAGTGCTATTACTAAAAGTATAGGTAAAGCCCATAAAATTAATGTTTTAAATTTTTGATTCATTAATTTGTAGAAAGTCAATTCTAGGATTCTAGAATGAATCAGTGCATTTCGTTGATATTTTCTCTAACTTTATGCTTATACTACTCTTTAATGTATCTAATTTATAAATGAAATTTGAGATCAACGATAAGGTTAAGTTGATTGCGCCAGTCTCTTACTTGAAGACTTCAGATAATATGCCGATGTTAAGACCACCTGATCTAGTGGCAATTGATGAAATTGGGGAAATCCTTTCAATTAAATCTCCAGATACTGTTGAAGTAAAGTTTAGGAGAGGTTCGTTTTTAATAGATATTGATAAGATTGAGAAAAACTAATCTAAAAGTTTTTCTTCCACCTATTAGAAATTTCTAAACATATATTTTTATTTCCAGAAATACTCAGAAAAGGTTTTGAAAAATACTTATTAGTTAATTTCAAAATATCTAACGAAGAAATTTCCTCTATTTTTGAATTTAAATCGTTCTCAGAAATTGGTGAAATACCATAACTAACTAACTGTATCTTTCTCTGTAAAATTTCATCTAGTGATTGATTTCCTAATAAAAAAGAACCTTTTAGTTTTTCTTTTGCTAAAAATATTTCAGCATCAGTCAACGGATTAAAAAGTAAATTTTTCCATAGTGTTGATAAAAGTTCAAAAGCAAAAAGTGCTTGATCATTAGATACGGATAAATAAATTAAAAATGGGGCATTTCCACTCCTGATAGGATAATAAACACCTAAATCGTAAGTGATACCATGTTTTTCTCTAAAAAGTTTAAATAAAGCAGCGCTCATTCCATAAGATAAATATGACTCCAAAACCTTAAGAGGAAAATATTCACTACTTCTTCGCGAGCAAGTTTGGTCCCCCATCATTATTATTGTTTGATTTGAATCATTATTAATGTAATCAAATCTATTCGTAGTATTTAAATTATGATTTAAAGGATCTGATTTTTCTTTTAAGATTTTTTTTTCAAGTGTTCCAAAATTTTCTCCATTTATTTCGGGATTATTTGAAATTAAATACTTTTCTCTATTTTTTAAATTTTTAAACTCAAGCAAAACATCTTCATAGGTAATCTTTGAGACATCATTAGCATTGCCTATTGTGTTAAAAGCATAAGGATGATTTGAGTAAACAATTTTTCTCCATTTTTCAAAACAGATATTGAATGGATTCTCTTTATCTTTTTTAATGTGATCAATAGAAGATTTTTTTACTTTTTTAAATTCAGTTTCCGAGAGGATTGGCTTATTAATTATTAATTCTAATAAAGGGAATAATTTGCTGAAATGTTCATTTAGGGATTTAATACTTATTGAAATACCATCTTCAAATATTTCTTGATTTAATTCTGCTCCATAGGACTCAATATATTCAGAGAGAGTGAAATTGTTAAAACCTTCACATCCTCTGGTAAGTAATGAACAAAGGATCTTGTTTATCCCTTTTTTGCCAGTACTATCCATATCACTCCCCCCTTTAATCCAAATTGAAGCAGTTGAAAAATTTCTTTTTTTATTATTTAAAAAATATCTTTTTAACATTTACCAGGGGATGCAACTAATGTAAATTTCTCTCCACGGATATATTCTGTGATCTCTTTGAAGTTATCCAAGTCATTCCAATATTTTAAATGACTCTCTAAATTATTTATTGAAGATTTTCTCCCCCAAAGAAGTTCATTTCCAAAGAATGAAGAGAGTTGTGTAGATGTCTCTAAATTAAAGATATAATTACTTTTAACAATATTTATTGCTTTTTTTATTTCATCCAAAGCCAAGACTTTACAATTTGAGATCTCATCTATTGTTTTATTAATTTGCTTTTCTACTAAATCAATATCTTTGGACTCACAACTTGCTTCCATTATAAATAATCCTCCTAATTCTCCAGCATTTACATCTACATATACCGATTCAACAAGATTACTATCTTCTTTTAAAATTTTAACTAATCTGCTGTTTCTTCCAACAGAGAGTATTGATGCTAATATCTCAAGTCCAATAATATTTTTTTGATCATTTAGGTTTGGGATAAACCAAGCCATAAATATTCTTGAAAACTCTAAATTATCAAACTTAACTGACTCTCTACCATTCCTTATTTTTAAAGAAGGTTTATTTTTTAGATTTATTAAATTTGGACTTTCTTTTATGCCAGATAGATCACTTTTTTCAAAAATTTTATAAATTTCTTCAGAGAGATTCCCCGCAATTGCAATACAAATTTTTTCGGTAGTGTAATGTTTGCTATGAAATTTCACAAGGTCATTTATCTCTAAGTTTTTAATACTATGTTCAGTTCCCAAGATCGAATTGGCATAATTAGGACTTAACCAAACCCTTTTCAAAAAATAATTAAATAGTCTCTCTTCAGGCTGATCATTTTGTTGTTTTATTTCATCAATAACTACCCCTTTTTCTTTTATAAATTCATCAGGATTAAAATCTGGAGCAACGACAATATTTGTCAAAAGAGCAAGTGATTCTTTAAAGTTACTGGGTGGAACTAAGACATGGTAATGTACATCATCATAACCAGTTGAAGCGTTACTTAATCCGCCTAGTGATTCAATTTTATGGTCAAACTCACCTGGCATTATTTTGTTAGATCCTTTAAAAATCATATGTTCTAGAAAATGAGCAGTGCCATTTTTATCAACATCCTCAAATGAAGAACCTGCTTTGCACCAAATATCAATGCTTATAAGCGGCAATTCTTTATTATCCACAAACACACATCTAGTTTTGCTTGAATGGGTGTAGTAGTTAACATCTCCTACTTTCATTTCGGTTCTCTCTTTAAATTCTATTTTGGTACTTTTTAGCCTTGTTGTCTGAATCTTTAACTAAAACAAAATTAACTGACCCTCTTATTTTGGATTTGTTACAAAATATTAGAGAGCATAGATCCATGCTTGAGGACCTTAAGAGTATAAAAATTGATCCAAAACTAACTAACATAATATCTAAAGAAATTGGCAGAGAACTTTATATTGAAAATGAATTTCATAAAGCAAAAGGTTTTAGAAAGTTACATATTGAAGTAGCAGAATTTTCAAAGAATCTTAAAATATTACACTGCGTTTTTTTCCCTGATCCAAAGTTTGATATCCCAATTTTTGGGATGGATTTGGTAAAAATAAATGATATTGTTTCTGCTGCCATTGTTGATTTATCCCCGGCATCACAAAACCAAGGTTTGAAATACGAAAAATTACTTTCTGAAGTTGATAAAAGTTCTTTTACCTCTTTGAGAGAGATTCCTAAATGGGGGGGGATTTTTTCTAATAATGTATTTTTTGCTTCCTTAAAAAGTAAATCTGAAAAAAATGATTTTTGTAGAGTTGTGGATCAATACCTCACTATTTTGATCAAATTAAGTAAGAGAGCTAAACCGGAAGTTAATGAGGAAATTATCCAAGAGAGAATAGATTTTCAAAAAAATTATTGTGTTCAACAAATGAAAAATGAGAAGACTAGCATGGTTCTTTTAAAATATTTTGATGAAAAATGGGTCAATAACTATATAAAAACAGTACTCTTCGATTTTTAATGAAATTAAAAATATTAAAAAATTTATTTATTTATTTTTTATTATTTACACCAATATCTCTTGGTGTTATTTCCTGTTCTGGAAATAATAAATCTAGTTCAAAATTTAAAGAGGAAATAACTTCAGATTTCATACCTCCTATTACAGCTGTTGCCGCACTTGGTCAACTTTCTCCTTCGGGAGAGATTAGACAATTGGCAGCTCCAATAAGTCAGTTTGGCTCTTCCCCCCGAATTGTCGAAATTTTAGTAAATGAAGGGGATTTCGTAAAAAAAGGTGATATCCTCGCAATCTTTGAAAATGGAGAAAAATTAATTGCTGATCTTGAAAGAAACGAAAATCTAATTAATACTATTAACGAAGAAATTACCCTAAAGAAAGATCAAATTCAAAGGTATGAGTTGGCTTTGAACAAAGATGTATATTCTTTTGTAGAGTTTTCACAGAGAAAAGATGAATTATTAAAATTGCAAAAACAGAAAATAAACCTTATCGGAGATCAAAAAAACATCAAGATAGATCTATTTAATTCAAAACTAAGGAGTCCAATCGATGGTTTTATCCTTGGAATAAACACGAGAGTTGGTGAAAGGCCTCAAAATGAAGGGATTTTGGATATTGGTTCTAGTCAAAAAATGGAAGCTTTGATAGAGGTTTATGAATCTGACATCGATAGAGTCTTTATCTCTCAGAATGTTGAATTGAGCAGTGAGAATGGAGGTTTCCAAAAAAATCTTAAGGGAAAGGTGATTAGGATTAGTCCTCAGGTAAAACAAAGAAAAGTTCTATCGACTGATCCAACAGGGGATGCTGATTCACGAATTATCGAGGTACTAGTAAAACTAGATCAAGATTCTATAGATATCGTTCAAAACTATGCAGGAATGAAAGTGATTGCAAAATTTATTCCCTAATGAGTTTTTCTTTTTTAAAATTTAGAAAAATACCATTAGCTTGGTTGTTATTAACTAGGCAACCATTAAGGCTAGCAGTTGCCATAGCTGGAATCAGTTTTGCAGGGATTTTGATGTTTATGCAATTAGGTTTTAGAGATGGTTTATTTGACACGAGCGTAACTATTCATAAACTTCTAGATGCCGATCTTGTTTTGATAAGTCCCAGATCAAAAAGTTCTATAAGCATGAGTGGATTCCCAAAAAGAAGATTAATTCAAACTCTCGCAGTAGAGGATGTTGAAAAAACTGCTCCCGTTAATCTAAATTATTTACTTTGGAGAAATCCCGAAAATCTTAAAACTAGATCAATACTTGCATTAGGTTTTAATCCCTCCGATTCACTTCTTTTAGATGAGGGATTCTCAAAGAAAGCTTATAAATTGAGAAATCCATCAAGAGTTCTTTTTGACAAACTATCTAGACCTGAATTTGGACCGATTGAAGAATGGTTCTTATCTGAAAAAAAAGTTGAGACTGAGGTTGCTGGAAAAAGAGTAATTGTTGAGGGCCTTGTGGAGTTGGGACCATCTTTTGGTGCAGATGGTAATTTGATAACTAGTCGAGAAACCTTCTTAAGACTTTTTCCTGCTAATCCTCCTGGCAGTATAGAAATTGGTTTGGTAAAGCTAAAAAAAGGATCTGATCCTGAATTGATTTCAAGGATATTAAATAACTCACTCCCAAATGATGTTAGGGTTCTTACAAAAAATCAATTTATAGAATTTGAGAAGAATTATTGGAAAAATAGTACTGCAATAGGTTTTATATTTAGTTTGGGAGCATTGATGGGTTTCGTTGTAGGGTGTGTGGTTGTTTATCAAATTCTTTATAGTGACGTTACAGATCACCTCCCAGAGTACGCCACCTTATTGGCAATGGGGTATAGACTTAAGTCCCTTTTCTTTGTTGTAGCTAGAGAGGGGTTTTTGTTGGCATTGTTTGGTTATTTACCTGCTTATTTCTCTGGTCAAATACTTTACTCAGTTATAAGAAGTTCTACTAAACTCCCAATAATAATGGACGCAGATAAAACTATTTTAATTTTCGTATTAGTTTTAGTTATGTGTATGGGGTCCGCCGCTGTTGCGATGCGTAAATTAGTTGACGCTGATCCTGCCGAAATTTTTTAACAATTGAAGATAAATGGTTAAAGCTAATAAATCAAAAAATAATGTTAAAAACCTTAAAACAGTCTCAATAAATAATTTGAGTCACTTTTATGGAAAAAATGAGAATAAAAAACAAGTTCTTAATGACGTTAATTTAAATATTGATAAAGGAGAGTTGGTTCTTTTGAAAGGACCTTCTGGATGTGGTAAAACGACTCTTTTAACATTAATTGGTGCCTTGAGAACCTGTCAAAGTGGAGATTTAACTGTATTAAATAATCAGTTAAATGGAGCATCAAGGAAAACTCGTCAGATTCTTAGAAGAAGTATTGGAATGATTTTTCAAGGTCACAATCTTCTGAGATGTTTAACAGCAGAACAAAATGTCCAGATGGGCGCCGATTTAATAAAAGGTTTAACATATTTGCAAAGACGTGAAATAGCACGGAATTGGTTGTCAGCAGTAGGATTAGAAGAACATCATAAAAAGTTGCCAAATGACTTATCTGGTGGGCAGAAACAGAGAGTAGCAATTGCTCGAGCTTTATCTGCTAACCCAAAACTTTTATTAGCTGATGAGCCCACTTCTGCTTTAGATAGCGTCACAGGAAGAGAAATAGTAACCCTTTTAAGGAAACTAGCAAAAGAGCAAAATTGTTCTGTACTTATGGTGACGCATGATCCAAGAATTTCTGATATGGCTGATAGGATATTAAATATGGAAGATGGTAAAATATATAGTGCTCATAGTGAGCTAATATAATTAAAAGTTAAAAATTTTATGTCTAAGAGAAGGAATCTAAAAAAAGAAAAGCAGGAACGTAATAGAGCCTATGCTAGAAAATTCAAAAAAAGGAAATTAAGAACTGATGGAAGACCTGATGGTGGAAACGTTACAGGTACAGCAAATAATGGCGGTGCAGCTGATTAGGGAATATCTTTTATTTTTATCTTTTGGAGTTCAATATATTATGCATATTTAAGACATAATCATGAATGTAAGTATTGTTATACCGACTTACAATAGATTACCTATATTAGAGAAATGTCTATTTGCGCTTGAGAATCAAAAATTAAATACAAATATCAGTAATTATGAAGTAATAGTAGTTGATGATGGATCAACTGATGGGACAACCTCATGGATAAATAAAAACAAAGCTAATCTCCCACACGTTATTCTATTTCAGCAAGAACATGGAGGGCCTGCACTTGGAAGAAATCTGGGAGTAATTAAATCAAAATATGAAATTATTATATTCATTGATAGTGATCTTATTGTTTTAGACAATTTTATAAATTGCCACGTAGAAAAATTACTTGCCTCTTGGAGAAAAAATGATAAAAAATGTTTTACCTATGGCTCGGTAGTCAATACATCTAATTTTCTAAATCCTCAGAGTGAAAAACATAAAATAATGGACACTTCTTTTGCATACTTTGCTACTGGGAATGTAGCGATATCAAAAGAATTGATTTTAAGTGTGGGATTATTTGATACTTCTTTTAGTCTTTACGGTTGGGAGGATTTAGAACTTGGAGAAAGATTAAAAAAAATTGGGACAAAATTAATTAAATGCCCAAATGCAGTAGGTTTTCATTGGCATCCGCCATTTAATTGCGAACAAATAGATTCATTAATAGCTCAAGAAAAAGAGAGAGCAAAAATGGCTTTAGTGTTTTATAAGAAACACCCAAATTTAAGGGTTAGATTTATGATTCAATTAACTCCTCTCCATAATTTACTTTGGCAAATTCTTTGCTTGGGAGGACTAATCAGTGTTGATAGAATCCTTCCTTTATTAAGATTCCTAGTAAATATAAGAAGAAATAGACTTGCACTTGAGATACTTAGGATCCCTCTAAATATGATTTACATTAAACAGTTAACCAAATCAAGATAAAAAACTTTTAGAAATACACATCACTTGCTAGAATAGTTGAAATAAATTTCACACATCTGACAGTTTCGGGTGAATTATTAATATTAATTCCCCGTCAGATGGAGGCTAACCCGAAACCCTTTTTAAATTATGGCTGTTGTATCACTATCAGAAATGATGGAAGCTGGTGCTCATTTTGGGCATCAAACTAGACGTTGGAATCCCAAGATGTCTAAGTATATATATTGCGCGAGAAATGGAGTTCATATTATTGATCTTGTAAAAACAGCATTGTGTATGAACAATGCATATAAATGGACGAGAAACGCTGCAAAAAGCGGTAAACGTTTCCTATTTGTCGGTACAAAAAAACAAGCATCAGATGTAGTAGCTCAGGAAGCTACACGCTGTGGAGCTGCATATGTAAATCAAAGATGGCTTGGAGGGATGTTGACTAATTGGACAACAATGAAAGCTAGGATTGAAAGATTAAAGGATCTAGAAAGAATGGAAAGTAGTGGTTCAATAGCAATGAGGCCTAAAAAAGAAGCTGCAGTATTAAGGAGAGAACTTGAAAGATTACAAAAATACTTAGGTGGACTTAAGGGTATGAGAAGATTACCAGATGTAGTTGTATTGGTTGATCAGAGAAGAGAATCTAATGCAGTATTAGAAGCTAGAAAATTAGATATCTCATTAGTATCAATGTTGGATACAAATTGCGATCCGGATTTGTGTGAAGTTCCAATTCCTTGTAACGATGATGCCGTTAGATCTGTGCAACTTATTTTAGGAAGACTTGCAGATGCCATAAATGAGGGTAGAAAGGGCTCTAATGCCGAAAGAAAAAATTAAATTCCAATTTAAAACTTACTATTCACTATTTTTTATTACTTCAAATGGGAAACATTACAGCAAAACTTGTAAAAGATCTTAGAGACAAAACTGGCGCAGGAATGATGGACTGCAAAAAAGCACTTAACGAAACTGAAGGAAATCTAGATAAAGCTTTGGAATGGTTAAGAAAGAAAGGCATAGCTAGTGCTGAAAAGAAATCGGGAAGAGTAGCGGCCGAAGGGTCAATTGGTAGTTATATACATACTGGATCAAGAGTCGGAGTTTTACTAGAGTTAAATTGTGAAACTGATTTCGTTGCTAGAGGTGATATATTCCAATCTCTGTTGAAGGATGTCTCAATGCAAGTAGCAGCATGCCCAAATGTTGAGTATGTATCAATTGATGAAATACCAGAAGATGTTGTGGAAAAAGAAAAGCAGATTGAAATGGGTAGGGATGATTTATCTGGAAAACCAGAACAAATTAAAGAAAAAATAGTTGAAGGGAGAATAGCAAAAAGACTTAATGAGCTTGTTTTGCTTTCACAACCCTACATTAAAGATAGTTCTCTAACAGTTGAGGATCTTGTTAAACAAGCAGCTGCAAAAATTGGGGAAAATATCAAAGTAAGACGCTTTACAAGATATACATTGGGTGAAGGTATCGAAAAAAATCAGATGGACTTTGCTGAAGAGGTCGCATCAATGCAAACAAACTAGTCACTTGAATGATTTGAATAATTTCAATAATTACATAGATATAGATAAAATTAATTCTCAATTAGAGAGAGCAGACATACAAAAAAGAATATTAACTAGAAATATCTATAGGGAATATGAACTTTATCTTAATCTAGTAAGAGATCTACTTTTCATCTCTGTAGAAAAAGGCCTTAATCAAATATATAGTTATCCAACAATTAATGATAATTTCTTAAATGAAAATGAATTCTATAGTCTTTTTGAAAAAAAAATAAGTAAATTAATATTTACGAATTTGCCCTTTTTAACAGTAGAACAATTAAAGATAAATGAAATTGAAAAAAATATAAATAAGGAAATTAATTTTACTATTTTTGATAGTTCCACAAAAATAAAGGATGATCAAAAAGAAAAATTTCAATATGAAGATGGTTTTCAATTAAAAGAACCCATTCAGTTCGAGATTACTGAAGACTTATCAAATACTTCTGAATATTATCAAGCTCATAATTATGAGAGATTCGTATCACTTGATTTAGATAATAACCACCATAATAATTATTTATCTAAAAACAATATTTTTGAAAATTTAGGAGTTGAAAAACAATTTATTTCCTCCTTACTTGAATTAATAGGAGAAGAAAAAGTGGAAAAACAAAGATATCAAGTAAAAGAAAATATAAATCAAATGGATAATTTACCAAAAAATCAGATTCTTAATAATTTTGATTTAATAGACAAGTCATTGGAAAATTTACTATTGAATCTTTCATATAATATTAACCAAGAATTATTCAAAGCAAATCTAATAAAAAAGATGATATCTAAAGATTCCTTTGATTACTTAGTAGGCAAAAATTTTATGATAAAACATCCATATCCTTTTGTTATTAATTTCGAATTAAACTTAAATCGGTCATCATTAATCGGCAATAATTTTCCAAGCATTATTTTCTTCAATATATCTACTGTTGAGTTAGAGTTTAAAAATTTAAATCTTTCTATTCAAAGGAACAAAATAAATGAGCTAAAAAATCAATTTCAGCGTTTGATTAAAAAAGAGACATATTGGAGGCAAAAAGAAATAACTTTGAATAAGATACGTTGAAAAAATAACTCTTTTTTCAAATGTGACTATTAGCGGGAATAATAATAAATTAATTAAAGATTGGATAAGACCTCTTCAAAAATCTCTTACTATTGAAACTGAAAACAAATTTATTAATACTTTAGGAAGAGAAAAATATTTTAATGATTATTTGCATGAATCATTAAAAAAACTAGATAATCTAAATCTCTCAGACGAATATTTAAGGATATTTTATGAATTTTCTAAAAAATATAATGAATATAATAAATTAGATGAAAATCAAAGAAAAAGGTTAATTATAGATACAAGAAAAAATCTTTATAAACTAGGTAAAACTCTAGAAATAGAAAGTTCTAATAATATTTCTAATAATGTTTTTCTGAATAAAGCTGATTCAAGTTTGTCTTTTGATTCAGATATTTCATTAATAAAAAATGTAGGAAAAGTTTATAAAAATAAGCTTAATGAATTAGGGATATTTCATATAAAAGATCTAATTAATTATTTCCCACGAACATATCTAGACTATACGAATAGAGTCAAGATAATAAATTTAAAACCAGATAATTTATACACGTGCATCGCAAACGTTAAAAGATTTTATATTCATAAGAGTAAAAAAAATAGTAATTTATCAATAATGAATATTGTAGTTTCTGATGAAACGTCTTCAATAAAGGTTACAAAATTTTTTTTAGGAAGAAGATTTAGATCTTACTCCTTCTTCACATCTCAAAAATCTTTGTATACTCCTGGAACCAAATTAGCAATTTCCGGTAAGGTTAAATTGACAGAGTATGGCAAAACTTTTGTAGATCCGCAGATTGAAATTCTTAAGGATAACAATGATAATTTTAATTTCTCAGGCAAAATATTACCCTTGTATTCATTAGGTGAAGCATTATCAAATATGAGTTTTATAAAACTTATGAAAAAGGTACTAATTTATGCAAAGCAATATCCAGAAATTTTAAATAAAAAGCAACTTGATTCATTATCTTTATTATCAAAAGGAGAGTCGTTGATTAATATTCATTTTCCACCAACTCAACAGGCACTTATTGAGTCAAAAAAACGTTTGGTTTTTGATGAGTTATTCCTACTTCAAATAAAGTTCCTACTTAGAAAAAGAAAGACGAATAAAAATGTAACTTCCCAACAATTACCTCAAAAGAAATCTTTATTAAAAGAATTTTTAAATACTTTTCCTTTTGAATTAACAAAATCTCAAGAAAATGTTTTAAATGAAATTAAGAAAGATTTATCTAATCCCGTACCAATGTCTAGATTGCTTCAGGGAGATGTGGGAAGCGGTAAAACCATAATTGCAATAGCGTCTCTTTTACTTGTCATTGAAAAAAACCTGCAAGGTGCATTTATGGTCCCAACTGAGGTATTGGCAGAACAGCATTATAAAAATTTATTAAAATATTTGAACCCCCTTTTAGTTTCTGTTGAGCTACTTACTGGGAATACTCCTCAAAAAAAGAGAAAAGAAATTTTCTCTAATTTGAACAATGGATTAGTTGATATCCTCGTAGGTACTCATGCATTATTTGAGGATAAAGTCATCTTTAATGCATTAGGCATGGTTGTAATTGATGAACAACATAGATTTGGAGTTACTCAAAGAAATAGATTACTAAATAAAGGAGAAAATACTAACTTGTTATCAATGACAGCAACACCAATTCCAAGAACTCTTGCGCTTTCTATTTATGGTGATTTAGATGTGAGTCAAATTACAGAACTCCCTCCTGGGAGAGTTCCCATAACAACAAAAATAATTTCAGAAGATGATTTAACTAACTTGTTTAAGATTGTTGAAGATGAGATCAATAAGGGAAAGCAAGCTTATGTGATTTTGCCACTTATAGAAGATTCAGAAAAAATGAATTTAAGCTCCGCAAAGAAAACATTCAAACATTTATCAGAAGAGGTCTTTTTTAACAAAAAAGTTGGATTATTACATGGCAAATTAAGTTCACAAGAAAAGAATGAAGTAATTAATTCTTTTTTAAAGAATGAAATTAATATATTGGTTTCAACCACAGTAATTGAGGTTGGCATTGATGTGCCTAACGCCACAATTATGATTATTTATAATTCGGACAGATTTGGATTGTCCCAGCTACATCAATTAAGGGGGAGAGTTGGTAGAGGATCAACAAAATCTTTTTGTTATCTGGTAACCCCCGATAAAAATGGATTAGAAAATAAACGACTTTGTGTTTTGCAAAAATCTAATGATGGCTTTTATATTGCTGAAAAAGACTTGGAGCTTAGAGGACCAGGCCAGATTTTAGGATATAGACAATCCGGATTGCCTGATTTTGTACTGGACAATTTACCTAACAATAAATTTCTTATTGATAAGGCTCGTGAAGAGGCTATTAAGATTGTTAGTGATGATCCTGATTTAAAAGAAAATATTGTTTTAAGGAATATACTTATTGATAATTCTGATAATAAATTCATTCATGATTTCTTAAATTGAAAACTATCATTGTAATTTTTGATATATATGCCACTATAAATCAATTGCAAATTTCAATTGAAAATTTGGAATAAAATACCAATTAAAGATAATGGAGATAAATTAATAGCTATACCTAGCTGCCTAAAGTTTTTAGATCCCCACCCTTACTTTCATTTAGGAGCACCTTACAAAGATAAAACTTCTATTTGGAAATTAAGAGAGGAGGTCGTAAATAGATTAGTAAAAGTAAATGATTATTTGATATCAAAGAGTAGTTTTAACCTTTTAATTTATGACAGTTGGCGACCTTTAGAAGTCCAGGAATTTATGTTTAAAAGAGCATTTTTATTAGAGTGTGAAAAATCCGATATTGATATTTCTTTTGAAAATATAAAATCTTATCCATCCATTTTAAAAAAAGTTGAAAAATTTTGGGCATATCCTTCTTATGACACTAGGTGTCCTCCCCCTCATTCAACTGGGGGTGCATTGGATGTTTGTTTATCAGATAAAGACGGAAATCTTGTTGAAATGGGAAGCATGGTTGATCAAATGGATGAGACCTCAAATCCTTATTTTTATGCAAACATAAAGAATGAAGAAGCAATTATTTGGAATAGTAGAAGAAATTTATTAAGGGAAATTATGACTAAATTCGGATTTGCTCAACATCCTAATGAATGGTGGCATTTTAGTTATGGTGATCAATTATGGGCTTGGAAAAATAAAAAAGCAAATGCCCTTTATGGAAAAATTTAAATTCTATTGATTTTTATTTAGTAAATTCAATATATAATTTTCATCTTGAGTATTTATAAAATCTCCGAAATCCAAATCCAAATTACTCTTCCAATTATCAAATAATGGTTGAAGAGTTTTTTCTAAATCGTTAAGTTCCATTCTTTGTAAAAATGGTTTAGCAAGCCTTTGTAGATTTTTACTTCCCCCCAACCATAATTGGTATTTGTTTTGCCCACTTCCAACAAGTGCTAATTCGGCCATATAAGGCCTGGTACATCCATTCGGACATCCTGTCATTCTGAATAATATTGTCTTTTGTATTTTTAGATCTAATAGTAAATTTTCAATCCTTTTTAGTACATCAGGTAATATTCTTTCAGCTTCAGTCATTGCAAGACCACAAAGTGGTAAAGCAGGACAAGCTAAAGCGTGTCTTTGTATTTCATTAATGTTTTCTAAATTTTCGTATCCAATTTTTGATAGAGATTTTTGAATTTCACCTTTGTTTTTATTGGCGATATTACAAAGTAAAATATCTTGATTAGGTGTGAGTCTTAAATCTAAATTATATTTTTTAACAATACTTGTGATGGTATTCTTCTTCTCTCCAGATAATCTTCCTGATAATAATGGTAAACCTACGAAATGGGAGGTTTTATTTTGTTTATGCCAACCTAGGTAATCAATAAGAACCTTATCAGGTTCTTTTCTAATTTTTTTAATTTCTTTTTTGAAATACTTATCAGAAAGTATCTTTTTGAACCATTTAATACCTTTTCTATGAAGAAGATATTTCATTCTCGAATTTTTTCTTGATTTTCTATCACCATAATCTCTTTGAATAGCCACAATGCTTTGTATTAATTCATAAACATCAGGTTCTTCAACATATCCAAGTGGATCTGCAATTCTGGCAAAGGTCTCCTCATTATTATGTGTGCGACCCATACCACCTCCAACATAGAAGTTGCATCCTTCTAAGTTTCCATCTTTAGAAGTAAAGGCAACTATTCCTATGTCATTGGTAAGAAGATCAACAGAATTGTCCCCAGGAACTGTAACAGCACATTTGAATTTTCTCGGTAAATAAGTTGAACCATAGAGAGGCTCATCTTTTATCCCACTAAAAACATTATCTTTGAATTGGAGCTTCCTAATTGCTTCAATATCTTTGTCAGGCTTTATGGTGTACTCTAAATCTCCATCAGCCCAAAGCTCTAAAAAAGTGCCTTGGCCAGCCATTGGGGTGAGAAGATCTGCAACTTTTTTTGCCAATGCTCTTGCAATATTATAGTCTGGCGAATCAAATGGAGCCGCAGGGGCCATAACGTTTCTATTTATGTCTCCACATGCAGCTAATGTGGAGCCCATTGAATTTACTATTGTTTGAATTACTTCCTTTAGGTTCTCCTTTCTGATTCCATGCATTTGAAAGGCTTGTCTTGTAGTGGCCCTAAGTGTTCCATTACCTAGTTTGTCAGATAATTCATCTAATGCTAAAAATAATTTCCCAGGGACTTCACCGCCCGGATTTCTTAACCTAAGCATCATTTGCCAATCTTTACTTTTGCCCGGCCTTCTATTTTCCCTGTTATCTTGTTGATAACTACCATGAAATTTTAATAACTGAACTGCATCATTAGTAAAATGATCACTTTCATTGACTAATTCTGTAGCAAGTGGTTCCTTAAGAAATTGGCTACTTTTTTTAAAATTTTCAAATTTAGAGACTTCTAGTCCATTTGCTAAACAAACAGTCTCTTCCTTTGCAGAATCTTTTTTCTTTTTTACTTTCTCAACCTTGATCAAAGGACCAAAACATATCTCTTTTTATACATTAGCGAAAAGCTTATTTAACTGGTAGTAAATTATAGTAAGTGAAGTCATATTTTTTTCTTGTCTAAATATTTACTTGAGATAGGAACAGAAGAGTTGCCCGCAAAATTTTCTCATTCTGTTCTAGAGCAATTTAAATCTCTAATAGAATTTGAATTGGATAAAAAGTTAATCAAATTCGAACATATAGTTGTTACCTCCACACCAAGGAGGATAGTTCTACTTCTCGAAGGTTTAGTTGATTATGCAGAAGATAAGATAATAGAAAGAAAAGGGCCTAAAGCAAATTCAGCTTATTTAAATGGATGTCCTACTAATGCTGCTTTAGGATTTGCTAATAGCTTAGATATAGATGTAGGTGAGCTAGAAATAAAAAATACAGAAAAGGGTGATTTTGTATTTGGAAAGAAAATTGAGAAAGGACTATCAACAAAAATTTCTTTGTCTTCGATTATCCCAAAATTAGTAAAGAGTCTTCAAGGCCCTCGATTTATGAAATGGGGGGCTGGGAACATAAAATTTTCAAGACCTATTAGGTGGATTGCCTCTATTTATAATGATGAAATTCTTGATTTTGAATTTGATGAATGTGATCCAAAAATCAAAATAAGTAATAAAACAAAAAGTCATAGGCTAATCAATGAAGTTTTAGAAGTTCAGAATCCTGATGATTTTTTTGAATTATTGAAACGAAATAGAGTAATAGCTATTCGAAAAGAAAGAAAAGAAAAAATTGAAAGTTTAATAAATCAGGCATCTAAATCTTTAAATCTGAAACCTGACCTTTCAGAAGGATTACTAAATGAACTAACTGATTTAGTTGAATGGCCAGACTTAATTATTGGCAAATTTAGTAATGAATTTCTTGATCTTCCGGTTGAAGTTCTCTCAACAGTCATGAAAATTCATCAGAGATACGTTCCTCTTTTATTTAAAAACGAAAGTTTTTCTAAACTAGATTTAAGCTCTGAAAAAAATATTAGTACAACTTTCTGCGTTATTTCAAATGGTCTTGAAGAATCAAATAATAATATTGCCAAAGGTAATGAGAAAGTATTAAGGGCAAGGTTTTCAGATGCAAAGTTTTTCGTAGAAAGTGACAAAAAAGTTGCTTCAATCGAAAGAAATGAAAAGCTTAAATCTGTTTCCTATTTGAAAGGACTTGGAAATATATTTCAGAGGGTAGAAAGGATAGAGGAAGTTACTAAAAAAATTCTTAAATTTTTAAATGATAAGTCTTTAGAAGAAAAAAAAATAATAGAAGCTGCTAAATACTGTAAAAACGACTTATGTAGCGAAATTGTTTTCGAATTCCCTGAGCTGCAAGGAATAATGGGTGGTAAATATCTTAAATATGAGGGATTTAGTGAGGATGTTTGCTTGGCTGTCGCTGAACATTATTTACCTTCTTTTTATAAAGATGCTTTGCCCTCCACAAAATATGGTGCAATAGTTTCCATAGCAGATAAGGTCGAAACTTTAATAAGTATATTTATTTCTGGTAAACGTCCTAGTGGATCATCTGATCCTTATGCTTTAAGAAGAAATTTGAATGGAGTGATTAAAATAATTTGGGATTATGAACTTGATTTACCTTTAGATAAATTATTCAACGAACTTATTGATTTTTGGAAAATCGTATTTCCGAATTTAAACTTCTCAAGAGAAACAGTATTTAATGATTTAAATGAATTTTTAGTTCAAAGAATTGTTAGTCATCTAGAAGAAATATCACTAAGTAAAGAATTAATAAAGGCCGTTTGCTCTTCTGATGAATTATCTCAAAAAAGAGTATTGAATATTGTTGATCTTAAAAATAGGATTAAATCTATTATGAATTTTAACGAAAAGGATAATTTTGTTGAAATCCAGAAGGTAATTACTAGGGTAAGCAAATTAGCAAATAAAAGTGATATTTCAAGAGACGTTCTCTCAACAAGAGATTATGTAAACACAAAACTTTTTGAAAAAGATTGTGAATTGAAAGTTTTTGAATTTATTGGAGAATTAGAAAAACTTTTTTCAGAAGGTTATTGCAATTATTTGGAACTTCTAAATTTGTTTGAGATTAATGTAAACACTATCGAGGATTTATTTGATAATGAAAAGGGAGTCCTAATAATGTCAGAGGATTTAAAAATAAGAAATAATAGACTCAATTTGTTGAGCTTAATTAGAAATTATTCTCTAAAAATAGCCGACTTTACACTTTTGAACTCTTAACTTTAATGCCTCCCTTTATTGAATAATTTTCTAGCATTTTTTCTACTTCTTTATTTTCCCTAACAGCACTATCAACGGGTTTATATTTTAGAGGTGCTAGGGCTTTCCCTCTTAAAATCGAACCAAGTGTAAGCATTGTAATTTTAAGTTGCTGTAATGGTTTCATGGAGACAACTCTTTTGTATAAGTAACTATCAAAAGTAAGTCTTTGAACATCCATGTCATCACACATCTCAACAAAGGCTTCTCTAGCAGAATCATTTCTGTAGAAAATATTTTGAAGGATTTCTAGCACCTTATAAGTTGTGCCATATTTTTTATCCCATTTTTTAAGATAGTTTTTTAAATCTTTTTCTGATGGAATTACTTGACCATTTTTTGATGCTTCAACAATTTCTTCAGCACACATTCTTCCGCTTTTTGCAGCAAAATAAATACCCTCTCCAGAACTTTTTGTAACATAACCAGCTGCATCACCAACCAATGCCATTCTCCCAACTACCCTTCTTGGCCTTGGATGCTCTGGAATAGGGTGAGCTTCTACCTTTATTACTTCACCATTAACAAGTCTTTTCTTTGCCCTATTTCTTACACCCTCTTGAAGTCCTTTAATTAATGACTGATTCTTTTGCATGGTTCC
>LULW01000118.1_pt1 | contig 32542 bp, 44 predicted proteins | sample 729531 | NCBI WGS metagenome assembly LULW01 (sample SAMN03860279, study PRJNA289734) | marine metagenome | biome: seawater column; feature: ocean; material: water; isolation source: Red Sea water column Station 108 - depth 10m | place: Saudi Arabia: Red Sea | collected 2011-10-15 | depth 10 m | reverse complement strand
GGCTTAATTAGGTTAATAAAGTATTAGTTTTTTATTTAATATTTTCTAATATTTTATTTACTTTTTGCGTAGCTTTATGGGCTTTAAATCCTATAACTATATTCTCTGGGCGGTCGTGGCATAACATACAATTACTACACGTTACATTATCTTTAATTTGTTGAGGACATATAAGCACTGTTGCTTTCACATTCCCGTGTACATCCTTTAACTTGTAGCTTTTGCGCGTCTCTGTAGACTTAACCACTAACGCGGTTAATAATTTATTGTCTACACTTTGCAAGGCTTGTTGCTCAGTCTCACAACTAATATTAATAGATAAACCTTTTTTATTAGCTTGTTTTATTAGTTGCAAGTTGTTTCCTTTTGAAATTGGGTAATGTGTATAAGTCCACGCCTTAAGCGGCTTACAAGCTTGTATATACTTATCTAAGTAAGACTTATAAATATTATTGTTATGACCTGGGAGATCACCACCTATATTAAGGCGCAACTTAGAACCAGATTTAAGAGATTTAATTTTATTTATTAAATCATCGAACTTTATACCACGCTCGCCACTGTCCACTTTTTGCCAGTGTAGCCTGGTATAATAACCCTCTGAACAATAACAGCCATTATTCTTAAAAGGACAAGCATTCGGGCAAGTGTTAGAGCTTGAATAGGTGCTAGACATTTCTGCGCCTAGTTTGGCGTTTCCTGTCTTCTTTATAAAAGAAAACAAATAATTTTTTTTCATTTTTTTAGATTTAATAAGAGATATAAAAAAAGCCCTATAAAATAGGGCGGTTAAAAGTTAATAAATTTAATTAACCTTTTATTACTTCAAAATGTCTGTTTATAAAATCAGTATTCTCTTTTTTAACTTGTTTAACTACCTTAGAGGCAATTTTTAAAGCATCTAAAAAAGTAATACACTCTATATATGACATATTTGAATAAATACGCTCGGGATCTTTTTTGCCTGGGATAATTATTAATATTTCAAATTTTGTGTCATAATCGGTTGTTTTTTCAATTCTGACTAAAATATGATTTTTTAATATTCCAATATGTAAGGCCGCCGAGCGTGCTTTGACTAGTAAATAGTCAAGTTGCCTTTTTTGTGTTTCATTCATATGTTTATTTATTTAATAAACAATAAGATAACCAATAATCAGCCCTTTTAACATCGTTATTGTTAACGGCTGTTTTAAAGAGATCCCAAAAAGTGGGGCTTAATTGTTGTTTTAAGGCTTTTAAATTAGTTTTATATTTAATTAATAAGCCTATAAGTTCGATTTGTTTCATTTTGCCACCCTTAGATAGTTTTTATCATGATCTAAAGTAATTAAAAAACTAGGATTGTTTTTAATTGTTTTTGTTGTTATATGCTTTTTAGGCTGTATAACTGGTAGTTTAATTACTTTTTTCATTTGTTAACAGCCTCAAGATATGTATTAAGGCGGTTTAAATGTGCCTCTTGATAAGCATTAAGTGTGTTGAATGCCTGGTAACCTGTAACGGCTGTACAGGCAAAGAGAGTTAAAAAACAAGTAAGTTTTAACATAATTTTAGAGATAGAGAGGCAATAAAAAAGCCTCTTAATATGTATTGTAAGGTATATATATAGACCTGTCAACAAATTAAGAGGATAAATTTTAAATAAATAGTTATTTAAGCTTTTTATATGTGTCTTTTAAATAGTCCATATAGACCTTTTGAGCTTCAAAAGCGTAATGCGCTATTAATATTTCATGGTCAGTTAAGCCCTTTTTAGCCCTGGTTAGGGCTTTTTGTACCATTTCCAGGTCAGTAGGGTTATTTACTGCACTTAGTGCCATCAAACCATGTATTAAATGTAATACACCTTTTTTAGTTTTAACTTTCATTGCTTAACCTCACTTTCTTCAAAACTGTTACCATTAACAATACTTTTTTTATTAGTTCCGTTAACTAAACAATAAACAGTATCTTCTTTTAATATCTCATCTTTTATATTTCCTAACCTATAATCTGATTCCTTTTTTATTTCATCGGCTATATTATCGGCATTTAAAACGCGATAATCCGAAACACTGCCGAACCTGAAAATAATACCTTCACTAATTACAAGACTTAAAACAGTGTTTAAATCTCGGCTTGTTTCTTTCGCAATATATTCTATTGCTTGTTTTTGTTTGTCTGTTAATTCAAGATTAATTGATTCCATAATAGAAAAGTAATAAACCAGGCTAAGAGATAAAAAAAACTGATTTATTAATAATTATATTAGGTCAATATATAGAGTCAATAAATATATATTATGCCAATTTATAAAACGTCTACTTAGTGAAATTGTATATACACTTTTTTTAGTTGGTACATTTTCAAATTATTTTTTTTAATTTATATTTTTTTTAAGATCTTTTTTATATTTTTTAACCAGGTTAATTAATAAATATTTTTATTATTTTTTTTTTAAAAAAATTAGGGCATATTTAGGGCTGATTTGTTGTTATTAATTTTGGGCTATTTTGCCTGGAATTATTGTTATAAACTAGTTTTTAACTATGTATAACTAAAAATCCTTGAGATCCCTTGGTATGACTAGCTTTTGACCCTTTTTAACTATATTTATAGTACATCTGTACTAAAAAAATACCCCTAAACCGACCTTTTTCCGTAACAGCCTATAACCGAACCCTTGCAAGAACTGCACTATTTTCCAGGTACTCTAAACCAGACCCTTGCAAGAACTTTGTGTGTCTATAACCGATACCTTGCAAGAACTTCATCTTCCTATCTCTTTTAACAGGTTACGATTGAATGAATCATCAACAGTTGCTTTTGCAATTTTAAAGAAATCAAACTTAGGTGCAAATGCAGGTATTGGTATTTGTTTCATTACAAATGTAAGTTTTTTATTTTTTCTTAAATATATACCTTTTTTATATCCACTATTTCTAACAGATTTTTCACCCATATAAAAATAACGATTATCTTTTGGTCTTTTACTACCTCTTAAATGTGACAATATTTTTTTATATGTATTTGGTGTCATTTTGCCGACAGGAATCATAATCTCATCACTGCCTTGTATAGGTGTGCTATCTCTTCCTATATATGTATCTGCACTTTGCAAACCACGTTGAAAACGTGTTCTAAATGCTGTACCGCCATAAATGTGAGGTGCTAAATAATCACTAGGTGCATTGCCACCTTTTTTTCTATCTTGTGAAATAAAAACAGATGCACGCAGTTTTGTTTTACTTACTTGTTCTGGTTTCTTATATCTAAATGATCTAAGTGTATAGCTATTAGCATTATTAAATATAAAACCAGGTCTTGCATTTTCTTTTAATTTTACTGTCGCATCAAAAACTGCTCTGTTTGCAGCAAGATAAGCAGCACGAGGTATTAATTGTTTTTCAATAGCGTTTACTTCGCCAAGTATTTTATTAACATCAAATTTTATTGTTTGTATAGCCATGCTCTAATTATACACAGACAAAAAAAATCGCCTTGTAAATGAATAGAAAACAAAGCGACTAGATATCTCTTGTTTATATATTATCACACTTTTGCGTATCTGCGATAATTCCAAACACACCAGGCTGTTCATCAGCATTGCAATACATTTTACGAGACATTATTAAATAACAGTTTGCATCATCTTTTATAACACCAGAATATGTCATGGCATCCATAACAGCACGAATAATTTTATCAATATCAGGTTTTGTAATTTTATAGAGTGGTGCATCATCACGCAGTATGTGTGAATATTTTCCTGTTCTGTAATGTGACTTAAGACGAGGAAATCTAAAGTCTAAGGTCACATTTATACCACCATCAAATTTGTAGCCGTTAGCAGCCTTCTTTATGTCATATATAAGTTGATTACGCCAGGCAGGTAGGCTTGCAGATTGTTCAATCATTATGCCATTACCTACATGACGTTTAGAACCTTGCGGAGCAGGTATACCAACTGTCATCCATCTTACTTCTGTCATTAATATTTAATAGCCATCTGCCAGTAGTCTGGTCTATCTAACTGTATTTGTCTTGATACTATTTTTACTACGATGCCATCAACAGGATACTGATCACTAAATATTTTATGTTTAATCCACATCTGTCTATAGCTTTCTAAAAAACGTAATTCTGACAATGAAAAGCAAGGTGTTTGAAAACCTAATCTTTTTAGATAGTCAAGAGTATCATAATGATCTGTATCTGCATTTATGATCTGAAATGCACAAAAGCTAAGACCTGATGGGTCACCTGCTTTAGCTCTTAAATAACCACCAGATTTACCTTGAGACATAGCACCTGTCTGTTGTGGTGCATATAACTCACCTCTAACTTGTATTGTGTCTTTTGTTTTTATAACATCAGGTACGTTTTGTATCTTCTGTATTTTATCTGTAACATCAGAACCTGTACGAGTGATAGCGTGATGTAATCTGCCGTTAATATATTCTATTGCAATAGCACAACCATCTAACTTAGGCTCAATCATGATAAGAGTATCTAACTGTAAATCATCTATAAAATCTTCTATAGGATCTTTTTCTAATGATGGCAAAGGCAATGCATCTCTGTTTGTAAAGTAGTCAGAGTCAGGATTAATTGAAAGTAACTGCTTTTCTAAGATGTCAAACTCTTTATCTGACACTAGTGCATTACCATCACGATAGTGTTTGTCTAAATGCTTGACTTGTTGTTCTAAATTCATTGCTGTAAGAGATATATGATAATAATTATAGGTCTAGATATATACCTTGTCAAACTATTTCTCAAGTTCATGTATTCTTTGTTTAAGTTCATCAAACTTACAGATATATTCTTTTGTTGTAAGTTCTAGCTCTTGTTCATTCCAGATACGATTTAGTTCTCCTATCTGTGCATACAAATCTTTAATTATTTCTTCTTTCCTGTTCTTTATTTCTTCATAGTCAGAATTTTTGTTTGACACTCCCCGAGTCCAACTGTTTATTAGCAAGAACAACTCTTTTATTCTGCTAACTGCATAGTCAATCTTTTCTCTATTCCTCATTTTTTAACTCCATATATGAGTTATTATTTTCACTACGCCAGGTAACATCTTCTTTTGTAATGATCTCTTCTTTTGTATACATATTATATTTGCATTGTTTGCATTTTACCCAACGTAATATGTAGTTTTGATAAGGGTAAGTTTTAAATACAGCAAAGCCTGTACTTTTACATTCGGGGCATTGCCAGTTCTTTCTAGTAGTCATTTTGCCTCCTGTGTTCCATTTTTACCTGTATTATCTACTGCATCTAAGTTTGTCCACATTTCTGTATCCTCAGAATATTCCCAACAACATTGATATTGATCAAGGTAAATGTATCCATCATAAGGATTATATGGAAAATGTATTTTTTCATCAAAGCCATATGCATTTGTCATTGTTCTACCTCCACATCTTTTATTCTCCAAGAATCAGGAGATTGTTTTGAATCTAATGTACCTATAGCTTCTGCTACTTTTTTTAGCTGACGTAACTCTTTTTGTTTTGCAGCAATGTCAGGATCACTACTGTAATCGTAAACAACTCTACCTTTAACAGGTATATATTGTTTGTTTTTATATGTGATACAGCCAGAACTTGACTTTAAATAATCAAGATGTCCTTCTGCTAAATATTTAGTTAGTTTTTTATTTATAAGAAGTTTTTCTTGTTTTAAATATTCCTCTTCTTTTTTTATTTTGTAGAGTCTATTTAAATATTCTTCTGCAAGAATTGGAACGTGCATATTTTGTTTTTCAAAATCAGGTTGCTCTTCCCATTTTGCATTTTTTTGTTGGTAAAGCTTTTCACTTTTAGGATTAAACCATAATGCTCCGTCTTCAATGTTCATTTGTTTTAAGAGATAATAATTTATAGTATAGGTTAATATCTATACCTGTCAATCATAAATCAGGTTTTTTATAGTTGTAGTATTCAGTTAATAATTTTTCATGATCTAGTTTCATCTGTTCAAATACTTTATTCATATACTGCAAGTCCTTAGATGTCATTTCATCTTTGTTGCTCATGTTTTTATGAAACTCCTGTTGAAACTTACGCATCTTTTCTGCGTGTTCTTTTACCTGTTTTAACAGTTGTTCTCTTCTTGTCATTGCCATTAATGCCTCACCACTTGCGTGTACAGGATATGCAGGTTGATCTGGATAAACATACAGTGCAATAAATCTATCTACATCCATATCATGATTTTCTTTCAGACAAACACGATATGCTTGCATTTGACATAATGCTTCATTTGTTAATTCTTTTGTAGGTATAGACTTATCTGCATTTTTTGTTTTTAAGTCAAACAATACTGTCTTGCCATTAATTTTTAACAGTGCATCAAACGTACCTGCAAAAGGTATTACGTTTTTATCACTGCAAACTTTCTGTTCAGTGCATATGACCTCATCTATATGTTTCCATATAGGGCATTGCTGTATTCTATCTGTATATTCTTTGTATTCAGAAGGAAAAATCTCTGATATTACTTGAGGTTTTTCACCATTAAGAAATTTTTCTGTCCAATCGTGCAGATCAGATCCACGCTTTGCTGCTTTTCTTAGTTCTATATCAGGATCAAGACCTGCATCTATCTGTTTTTGTCTCCATATTCCAAGCCCATATGCCATAGATTTTGATACAGTTTTTGCAAGAATGTTTGTAACAGATGCATATTTTAGTGAAGGCTTATATTCGTTAACATAATATCTATCACCATTATCAGGGTTGATTTGGATTAAAGGTAGTTGTTTCATATTTACCAACCTAAATCACTAGCTTTGAAAACTTTATGTGCTGGATGCTTTGTCTGCTTTACTTCTTCTTTTTTATCAGAGTATTCAATAGTTCTATTATAGTTAATCTGTTTCCAAGTACCTGCCATACAAGCTTGGTCAAGTTGCTCTACAAGAACTTTTTTACCAAGATTATCTAATATTTTTTCTAGTTCTCCCATTTGCAGCGACCAGGCTAATCTGTTTTTTGTACCTTTTTTTACACGCCAAAAAGATGCAATTTTATCAGAATATGGCTTTAATTTATCAGGAATACTAGTCTCAAAATCATACGGTAAAGGGGTGTTCTTAGGGTTTCCCTCAGACTCCCTTCCGACATCTTCCCCCAAAACACTGATTGAATTTTTTAAATTTTTTTCTTTAGAAGAAAAATTAGAAGATTCAAAGTGTACCTTGTCTTCGTTTACAGGTGTAGAAGTTTTGTTATCTATATGATTAGATATCTCTTCCGCACCGACACGGTACGCGGGTAGTCTAACTAAGCTGTCAAGGTTGTCAAGACTACTTTTTAATATCATATTTATGTATTTAGATAGTGACAGGTATTCGGGCTTTTTTTCTTTTAATTTAGCCTCTGTTACTTCTGAAATAGTAACTGTAATTCGTTTCATCATAGTGATGCAATGTGATGCAAAAGTATGCAGTTTGCATCATTACGCATCACCCTGTGGAAAACAAGTTTTATTTACATATGAATATATGATCTTGACATGATCATATGTGTTAGGGATATTTGAATTATGAACATTAATAATCCTAATCTTGCAGGTGTCATCGAAATCAAAGATGTACATCAATTGCCTACAGGTTTTAAGGCAAAGTATATGGCATGGGCGAAAGTTGCCTCCATATTTAATGACAAGTGTCCTGGTTGGACACATCATACAAAAATAAATGAACAGGATGGTACACCATTATTTGATGCACCAGATGGTTCTATGTATTTTATTTTTTATTTCCAAGATCCAGAAGGTAACAAATTTTCTGACTTTATTTATCCAATAATGGGTAATAAAAAACAGGCACTAAAAAGACAACAGATTGATGCAAGAGAAGTATCAGACTCTCAACGCAGAGGTTTTGTTGCACATTGTGCGTTTCAGTTTTCTTTAGGTTATGAATTATGGGCTAAAGAAGAAATAGAAGATAACGAACCTCATCTTAAGGTTGTTACTAAAACCGAGACTAAACCAGAACCTATCAAGAAAAATCAGTACAGCAGAGAAGAGCTTGTCAGCATGATTATGAATGAACTGAACGTCAAAATGAAAGATGACGAGCAGAAAAAGTTATGGGTATTGGCAAAAGCAAGTCAGTACAAAATTACAGGTAATGGATCTAAACTACAGCAAATGACAGTCTTGCAACTTAAAAACTGTCTTAAGGAGTTAGAAGATGGAAAATTCTAAGGATTATCCAAAAATCCGTATCAATGCACTGATTGATCAAAAAGCATACAAAAAAATGCAACAAGAAGTGCAAAAAAGATATATTACTGACAAAAAAGTAACTATGTCCTCGTTAACAAACGAGATTATCCTTGCCCACTATCACATTCTTTAAATGGCTTACGAAAATTTATTTAACGGCAGATTAGTTCTGTTTACAAACAACGAAAAGAGATCTGAAAAGTCTCCTGACATGAGCGGAAGTATTGAATTTGAATTATCAGATGCACTTGCTTTTGCAGAATGGATTACTGGACAACCTGGTGAAGCTAATTATGCAGGTGACAAAGTAATAAAAGTTCCTGTCAGTGCATGGAATCGTGAATCAAAAAAAGGTACAAATTTTGTATCAGGTTCTGTATCTGTAGCAAAACCACAAGATGAGGAGACAGATGAGTTACCGTTTTGATTGGCGTTTATTTTTATATAAATTACTAACAACAAAACAGCAAAAAGCTTTTGCTAATCTAAAAACAAGACGTTACGATCCTAACTAATTTTTATTAATACGTTTGTTAAGGGCTGACACTAGTTTGTTCAGCCTTATAACAAAAAACAATGCTATTGATATAAAAAAGTTTTTTATCATTCTACGCAACACCCACCAGTGTATTATTTTTGCCTGTTCTGCTTTTGCAATTGTTACATGAGCTTCTGCCAGTTCTTGTAGAGTTGCTGCAAGAATTGCATCTCTTTTTGCATTATTACGCAACAGACTAATGCAATACCTTTTTACATAATTTATATCAGGATTGTTTTCTATTTCTCTACAACGCATTTCTGTAGATAGTTGTAGTTCTATAGGAGGCTCTTCTGCAAAAATTACAAATTTGTCTTTCATAAGTTTCTACCTGGAAACAACTGATGTTCTAGAAAATCAACAGCCTGATCATCTAGCTCGTTTGATGTTTGCTTACAAATAGAACGTAGTAGATCTACAATAAGTTGCTTTACTGCTGATGATGAAAAAAACTTAAGTAGTATTGGTTTTAATAGTTTTAACATAGATAGTTATGTGTTACTTCCCAAACATAACAGTATTTGCTAAGTTTGGCATATAGCTGCCTACTAAAGCAATGGTCATCTGCTTTCTCCTCACACTAAGGCAGTTTTCTTAATATGGAAGAACAAGAAGAAAAAGAAGGTAATGGTCTGATAGCTAATGTGGTTCAGATGATTATACTTTTTTGGAGTTTGGGGGTAATTTCTTGGTCATACTTTAACCCTAACCCTACTCGTCAAATTGATACCACCTTCGCGGCTGGATTGTTAAGTGCTGTAACTGCCCAGTACGGCCTAAACATCAAGAAAAATGGTGACAAAAAAAAAGTAAATGGTAATGTTAAGATAGTTGACAATAAAGATTCTAAAGTTGGAGTTGTAAAAAAATGAAAAAACTTCTTGCAATTTTTTGTCTATTACCCACTGCTGCGTTTGCTGATATAAAACAAGAATTTGTCACATCTGCTCAAATTACTGTAGATATGCCTTATGTTGTTACGAATAAAGTAGGAACTACATATAGTCTTAGCGGAAATAATATTACACCATCTGTAACTGTAGGAGATACCACAACATCAGGTAAGATTGGTGGGATTAATGTTGGTTCGTTAACTGATGGCGTTCCAGCAATGATTCAAACGGATACTTCAGTAACAACAGCTGGATCTGCTTTCAGTAAAACAGAATCAGTAATAATGGGAGATGCTACACCATCTGCTGTAACTCCTAGTAGTGGTATTGCACCTTTAACAGTATTGGGTGGACAAACTACTATAGGATCAGGCGGTACTGCTGGATCTCTCGCTTTAACGTCATTGAGTTCTGGAGTCCATACTTGTACCGCAGGTGGATCGGGTACATCTTGCATAGGATCTACTAAAGTTACTATTACGATTGACTAGACTTTGGCTGCTGGTTTTATTACTATTACCTATAAGAACACTTGCTGTTCCTGTAGTTCCACAGTTTCGTACAGGAAGCTCTACAACATCAAGTACATCTGAATCAGTAATAAATGAAACTATCACAAGCCATCAATATAGGACAGGATACTCATACTCAGCATCAGGACATAATATTGAATCTGAGACAGGATTTATTAATCCTACTCCTACAACTGCGAATGAACAAACAGTTGGAGGAGTAAACTTTAGTTGGACTTCGCCAAACTTAGAAGCTATACCTCGTTGGGGAATTGTAAACGATGGAGCAGCTTTTTCATTGCAAGAAACTTTAATTACACCAGGATTAGACACAATAACCACAATAGGCAGAACTATAACAACAAGAACAACAACAGAAACTACAACTACCTTTGGGCAGTAGCTTTACTTCTTTGCCCTACAAAAGTATTTGCTAATACCACGGTTGCCTCTCCATCTAGTAATGCCCAAGGAGTAGTGAATAACAATGCCACTATGATTACGCCTTCAGCTATGCCATCTTACAAAATGAGTCAAGGTATTGTCTGTGCTTCTCCTAGTTTTACAATTATGATGAAGATACTGGAGAAATAAAATATTACTCAGAAATACCAAGATTTGAAAAAGATAATTTTAATTTAAATTATGGAATATCTGCTCAGTTTAATATTCCACTAGGTAAATCACCAGCACTTTGCCATGAGGCAACAGAAGTAAATATTGAAGCACAAAGATTACTGATAAAGAAAACTAAAATGGAGATTAGTTTATATCGTTTAGAAATGTGTGCAAAACAAGCAAAGTTGGGAGCTACATATAAACCTGGAACACCAGAAGCGGTTACTTGTCAAAATATTATTGTAGACATACCCCCAAATCAAGTTATACCGCACAAACATAAAATAGAGCAGTAGACAAGCTACAGGAAACTTGCCTACCTAGACACCCTATCCATTGCCTTTTCAAATAGGGTATATTTATTTTACTTTATTTTTATTAAATTTAGAAATAATATTTTTAAAAATAGTTTTACTTAATGATTTGAGAACGCCCAAAAGTAGTGGAGAACTGGCAGCCAAGAGAGAAATAGCAACAACATTAAGAGCAGCACTAGGACTTGGAAGTACAGAATCGACAAACGTGACACTTTCATAAATTGGAATGCATTCAATGCCGTCATCACCCCTCTTATAACCCTTAACTCTTTCAGTACGCAACTCTGAAGTATATTCATTTATTCTTCTGTCATTTTTGCCAGGACAATCAGGTATTACAATCTCCTCTTCCTTTTTTTTTGGTATTGTTGCATCTGGTGTTTTTGTTTCTGGTAAAGGTAACTCTTCGTTATTAACAGGTGCTTGTTCTGTAATGACAAGATTCTCAGGTGTGTAGTCAAGAGGAATATAGCTAGGAAATGGAAAATCGCACGATGTGAATACCCCATTTTTATCCTCAATTAGTAAATTACGATTACCAGTATTTTTTATATCACGATGTTGATATGTACAACCAGGAACATCAATATCTGGTGGCTTTGCAATATTTATATAATGTTGGCTATATGGTTCTGGTATATCAGGTACATATATTTCTGGTATATGTATCTCAGGTATTTCCATTAAATAGGCAAAGACTTACCAGTAACAGATGGCAGTTTTTTATCTATCTGATTAGGTAATATTTTTTGTACTTCTTGCATCACCTCATTCATAACTTTTGTTTTAAATTGTGGGGAGGAAAAGTATCTATATGCGAAGTATCCACCTCCAAGCATTGACGTTGACAACAATAGTGAGAGGATAGAAGCAGCCTGAGTTATGCGAGTTAGTAACATGAAAGATGCCTTTTCTAAAGCAATAGTACCTGTGACTATTATAACTTTTTGTGGAATCTGTGCATTAGCACCACTTTATGTTGGTCTTTCTGTCCTATCTACCAAGGTACACCAGAGGTCACAGTAGGACTTTTGGATTCTGCTATCTGAGCAGCAATTCTTGTTTCAATAGCTGTTACTTGATCAGTACCTAGTGCAGCTTTAGCCCATGCAATCGCATTTGCTTTTGTTATGTCTTTGTATGCAATAAATGAACCGCTATCAGCCTCAGCAAGTCCTACAGAACCATAAGCAGAACCACTATGAACTACGGCAGAATCTCCACTTCCTACGGTTTCAGAATCGCTTGCAGTCCAATGAACCATAGTAACAACATCAGAAAGAGAGCCTACAGTTTTTGTTGCATCTAAAGCAGCAATATTCCAAGTAACAGCCATGATAATAAGATTTTAGTTTTATTTTACTTTGATTCTACAACTTGTACAACGTCACTAAGTTTTTCTAATTGTTTTAAAGCACCTTGATCTTCCATTACTGGTTGCATAAGTTTTTGTAATTCTGCTTGTTTTTCTTGTATTTCTTTTTGAAGCATTTGTGCTTTTGCAATATTTAAATCAAGACGAGTTTTTGTTTCGTCATAAATTTCTTGTGGTGTTGCCATAAAATAAATTAAAGTTAACCAATTTTACTAAGCAGCTTCTAATGCTGCAACTTTGGTTTCCAACACCTCTATTTTTGCCATTGCTTCCTGTAAACATTTTATTGCTTTCATATATAAAACAGAATATTTAACAGCTTTTACCTCTTCACCTACATCTCCAGCTTCGTAAACTAAACCTGCACTTACTTTTTCAACTTCTTGTGCAACAACACCAATCTGTAATTCGCCTGTTGGATTATCTTTGAATCTAAATTTTCTTACTGTGATATTTTTAATGTCATTCCATTGTGATGATGCGTCAACAATATCTTGTTTTAAAGTTTCATCTGAAACTTGTCCATAACTATTATTTAAGTTTTCAACATTACCGTTAGACCAAACAGTAAAAGATAAAGTTCCAGATGCAGGACTTCCTGCTGTACCACTATGATGACCTCTAAAGTTGTATTTAGATGTGCCTGAACTTGCTGTTGTAGAAACACCTAAAGCATGATTTTCAGAGCAAATTGAATGAATACCCTCGTCATCTATACGAAATCGGTCTGTAGTACTACTATTACCACTTTTTGTTGTTGCAAACGAAATTTTACCTGGCATATTCTGATCACCAGCAGTACCATCAACTCTTACATCAATTCTTGCCCCTTCAATCATCGCATCACCATCCGCACCTTGGAATGATAGTGTGCCTAAATAGTCTCCATTTTGTACAAGAGTATAATCGCCAACTGAAGACCCACGGGATTTACCAAGAACTAAAATGTGTTGGTTTTGTGCAGCTTGATTATGTATTAATTGTGTAAGTCTAGAGTCATTATCAGTTCCTTCAACTTGTAGTTTTCCAGTTAACGTTCCACCATAATATTGATCACGATCTGTCGTTTTGTTTATTAGCAACTGACCTGAATTATTAATCCGGACTTTCTCTGTTGGGTTTGTATTATCTGCACTTCCTGTTAAAAATGCAACATATCCACCTGTTGAAGAGTGAGATAGTACCTGTATTGCAGAAGAACCATAACCAGTATTACTATGACTACCCCAAGAACCAGAGCCGTCAGATATTCTTGGAACATTTATCGATAAGGTTCCTTCACCTACTGTTCCATCAAAAGTACTTGTAAGATAAGTAGGTACGGTTGAATATCTTAATTCCAGTTGTGCTGGATCATTATTATTAGTTCCTATTGTTACGTGTCCTGAACTGTCAATACGCATACGTTCTGAAGTTGAGGTAGAACCACCATTTGTTGAGAATACCAAAGCTGCTGGCATATCATCATTTCCTACACCACTCTCAACTGTTGCTTTTATTTCAGCACCAAATAGCATTGAAGTTCCATCTGCACCTGCAAAAGCTATATTTCCTAAATCATCACCAGCTTGAACTACTGTATTTGAACCAACAGATGTACCTCTAGTTTTACCTACAATAAATCCACCATCATTGGCATCATTTGAATTTCTTATCAAAGACATTGAGGAAGTAATTGAACTTGTACCCTCAAGTTGTATTTGTTGTTCAACTCCACTTGTGTTATTTCCAAAGTTTCCTCTTGCTGAAGTAATACCTATAAGCAACCTTCCTGAACTGTCAATTCGCATCCTCTCTGTCATACTAGAAGTATTAGCAAAAGTTAAAGCATTTCCTTTTGCAGCTACAAAAACCTCACCAGAGTTATCTTTTAACTGTAATCGTGCAGTTGCATCCCCTGATTCAAGAGTTGCAAGAGTATTACTACCCGCACTATAAACATGAAAAGGTGCTGTTGGACTAGCGAGCCCTATACCAACTCGGTCATTACCAGCATCTACTTTAAATAAATTTGCATCAGTATCTCCTTCAACTCTAAAATCTACATCCGCACCTCCATCATTCACAACACATTCGGTTGTGCCAAATTCAATTCTTTCAACGCCAGCAGTAGCAATATTAAAAGAATTAGCAGCAGAACTGAAAATACCTGTATCTAAATCATCACGAAAAGCTAGTGCTGGAGTACTCGCAGAACCATCCTCAAGAGTTAACGTACCATCAAGTTGTAAAAGTTCTACCCAACCATTATTTGCTGAGTTTCTAATTTTTAATATTCCTGTTGTAGTATCAGCCCACCACATATATGCATATTTTGTTGCAGGTTCTGAACTTGAACTACTGTTACTTACTAATGCTGCTAATGCGTTATTAATATCTGCCCTGACATTTGCTCCTGTGGAGTTGTCAATTATCATATCATGGGTTGGAGACATTGCAGTTATACCAATGTATTTGAAGGTTATTTAATTATATTTTTAAAAGTAAATTACATACAAAAAGTAATAACAATTAAAAATAAAAATTTATTTAAACATATTCTACCCATTTTATAGATTTTTTCCAAGCTAAACAGTATTTCTTAACTACCACGACCAAAACCAACAGCAGTATAACTAAATGTTTTATTTTGTACAGCATTTCCTGCATTAGTAAATTTTATTGTAAAACCATTACCAGAAATATTAGTAATTTCAAATTTATCTGTCCCACCTAAATCATTAGCAGTAATACCAATGCTAGGTAATTGTGAACCTGCTGCAACATCAGTACCACTAGCACCTGTGAAAAACGCATGATCAAAAGTTATTGCAAGACCAGAAGATGATGTACCAGAACTTAAGTTAGATTTTTGTTCTGTTCTCCTATCTAATTCTGCGGTATACCCAAGCTGATCTATTTCGATAGATTGTGCAGGGTCATCACTATCCATGTCACATCTAAATTTAAATCCTCTACCTATGTGCGTACCATTAGCAAAAGTGTTAAATGTTTTTCCTGTAAAATCACTGTCTTGATAACTTGAGCCATTAGAAGGTGCAGCAGTTGTAGTAGCAACTAATAATTTTGCGTTAACATCAAATGCGGTTGCAGAATCGAAATCTGTCCATGTATCTATATTTGCAGTTCTTTTATCAATTAAATCATTAGGATAAAAACCTTGTGTTACAAAATGTCTTGTTAGTCTTAATGGGTGTACAGAACCTAAATCTAAGATACTTGCAAAATCATAAGTACCACCTGTTATATCAACAGCACCTAAAAAATCAAAATCAGCTATTGCATCAAAATCTGTTACATCATCTAATGTTTCTAATGAACCTAAAACAAGACCATTTACTTCATCACTAAAAAAACAATCTACTTTAGTACCTGCAAAAGGTGGGTTGTCTGTATCTTCTCTATCTGTAAATGTAAGTAATTTAGGTTGTGGATCTGGATTAGTAACAACTACAGATGCCTCACCAGAACTTAACCTACCGCCATCATCTCTAAATTTTAAAATATACTCACCATCGATTGCTGGAACAAGCGTTTCGCTAACAGAGCCTGGCAATCTAGGGATAATATCAACAGAATTAGTAAAAGTACCAGTACCATCTGTGAGATTACTGTGCCTAACAACTACGTTACCACCATGTACAACATCAACATCTGTAGATTGATTAAAACGCAAACGTAATAGTTGATCTGATACTGGTTCTACAAGTAGACCTGTAACATCAGCAGGTACAGCAGTTTTACCAACAGCATTAAATGTTAAAGTTGTGGGTTGTACACTAGGTTCAAAAAATGCATTATAACTATATACTTCAAATTCATATGTACCTAATTCAGTATCAAATATTTCAAAAACAGGACTCTGTACATTAGTTGTCTGGAAACTACCATTATTAAATTTATGTTTTACAGAATATTGTGAAACACCTGCTACTGGTTGCCATGTAACAATTAACTTACTTACAGCCCTATCACCTAATACAATAATCCTTTCATCACCTGCAATATTACTAGGTGCATCTTTTGGTTCTATCAGGTTTGTTATGACAGGTATTGTTATCGCTGCACCATCTTCTACAAATGCATATTTATCAGAATTATGGAACATCGCTGCAATTGTAAATAAATTATTGTCTTCTTTAACAGATATAACCTTAAAATCTTCTGTTTCTGTTGTTGCTCTTACTAATAACCACATTCCATTTACTTGTGGTGCAGAAGTATATGCACTAGATACTGTAATAACAGAGCCAGATATTGTAGATATTGTTTTAGTCTCAAGTGTACCATCTGTAAGTATTACTGATAACTGATCACCAGTTGATGCCCCTGTTGGTAAATCCTTTGTATTATCAACTGTTATCTGTGTAGTTGTTGCTGCTGATATTCTCCCTGATCTTCTTACTCCACTACGAACAGGGTCTTGAACAGTAATAATATCTCCAGGTCTTATTAATGAACCAGCATCTGCTGTAGTAGTAAATGCAACTGTTTCAGTTTCATTGTTCTGTGTGTAAAGATGCCACAAACCCATTCTTCTAGCCTGTGCCTGATCACTACAACCTATAGCTTCTATATTTTTTACAACAACGCCATATTTAGATTGATTTGCAGATGTATCTTCAACAGTTTCATATTCATATGTTCTAGTTTCATTTTGAAAATATTTAACATTTACTACTGTATCTTTTGTGGCTTGACTAACACCTGTGTAAACAAAACCATCTTCTGTCACATTTGCATATGAAAAGAAATAACTACTTGTTGTCGGTCTGTCTTGTGAAAGAGATATCTTACCATCTTCGTAAAATAAAGTTGCTCTCATTATTGAGGCTATTTTGTTTAGTAATGTATAAGCTTGATGACTACTTTGTATAACAATATTGCAACTGAATCTTGGTGATGTACCACCTTGACCATTATCTATAAGAGTAGAGTTATATTCTGATGCAGAATAAAAAGCATATTTGTCTACTTGATCTTCAGAAACAAAATCACCAAAACCTGCCCTTGTTTCTGTGATAATGTCATATAAAACCCAAGCTGGATCATTACAATATTCTTTTGTTGTTTTTAAAGTTCCATTAAAAGAACCACTAAACGACAAACTTCCATCAGATCTTACAGTTGCGTTATGTGGAATTTTTATTAATCTTCCACGCACTCTATAAGTCCGTCTTGGTATAGATCTAAATATTTCTGAGTCAAATCTTAAAGCACTAACAGCAGTATTTTCAAATGCACTTGGATCAAAAACTAACTCAGTTATTGATGTAAATTCAAATGAATTTTGTAATAAATTATCTGTACTATCTGCTGTTACTCTTGTTACTGTAACCGTTACAGGAAAATCAGAACTTTGTATATTATCAGGTAAAAATATTATATGATCTTTAAAATATGGTGATGTGCTTTTTCCAGTTACAGTACCTCCTCCAGTATGTATATCACGATCTAGTCCTGTTAAATTAGAACTTGTATTAATTTTTTTTAGTAGTGTATTGGCTTGATTTTTTACTTCTATCGTATATTGAACTGTTGTACCAGAAATATTTCCATCATCTTCAATCTTCTGTAATCTAGGAAAACCTATCGTTACTCTAATTCCTTCAGTAGATGTATCTGTGATAGTTACTGTTTGTGGACTTGCTACTGTTACAGTTACACCAACAGTTCTATCTCTTTCTGTTTCTTTTAATCCTGGTATTTTTGTTTGTGAAGATGTACCAAAACGTGGGATAAATCTAGGTCTATTTGAATCAGCGGTACCAAAATTAAAATCAGAATCATCAGGATCTGTATTTGGTGCTGATTGTTTTAAAACTTGTGTGTTATTTAAAAATACGTCTTTTAAACTAGTAGTATTGTAATCATTTGTACCTTGTGTATGACCAGCAGCTATAGCAGATGGAAAACCTGCAATCTCTCCTTCTGCAATAACATCTACTAAAGTAACAAACTGACGAGAGCCAATTTCGCCCTCTTTCATCTCAGAATCATAATAACGAATTGCTGTCTGCCCTTCTCTATCGTTTTGCCTAAATCTTAGGCTGTTAGCATCTTCAACATTACTTGGAATTGTCATAATTAATCTTTATAGACAGGGGCAGTATCAGTTCCAGATGAAACTACTATAGACCCAGTAAATACCTCTCCATATATTAAAGGGATGCAAACACCACTTCGTGATACGTTTTGTATTCCACTAAATGAATAGTTAACTCTTGCATCTGTTTCACTTAATCCAGTATTTACATCACCTACATTTGGCTGTTGTTGTGGAAAAAGCATATTTGTAACACCACTTATAGCCATTGATGTACCAATAGCCGTTAATACACTACCAATAGCTGCAAATACTGCACCACCCATAGCAGTTGCAGCAGCACCACCTCCAAAAAATGCAGCAGCGACCCAAAACCATGCACCAGATACCACAGGTATAATTCTTATATCACCCTCACTATGTACTAACAAATCATCCTCTGTTTTTACAACATCATTATTGATTGTTATACGATACATATTTTCTTGTAAGTGTTTATTTATCTCAGGATAGTTACAAACAAGATATTTATATACATCTTTCATATTTTTTACATCTGCATAACTAACATGCCAACCTACTAATTCTGCTAATCTTCCATATACTTTTATTTTGCGTAAATCTTTTTCATCTTCTGTTCTTTCCCTATCTATAAATTTATCTCTAGTAAGCATTGGCTTATGTAATTTTGGTTTTAGTTCTATACATTCATCATCTATAGGATCGAATATAAACCAAGATAAACCAAGAAAATCACAGTTTCTAATATCTTCTTCTGAGGCTGTTAAATCTCCGTTTGGATGTGAATGACATATATGTAATACAGTTCCTTTTTCTTCTGCTTTTGCGTAATCTTCTGGATCTATTGTAAAACTATTAGCACCTTCAATAGCTATATTTTTACATGGATAATATTCTTGCACACCATCTACATCTATAACTAGACCACAACTCTCATCAGGTAATAATGTTTTGGCATGATGTAATGCCTGTTCTTGCCAAGTGTTCATGCAAACGTACCAACAGATGGAAAATCTTTTCTTGTAATTATTCTCTTAGGTGCATTACGATTTTGCAAGTCTAAAGATGATGTACATTCAAATTCTACAAAATCTTTACTTTCTACAGTTTTTCTATCAATAAAAAATGTTTGATTTTCATATGTATTATTAGCAGGTGTACCATATGGATTTGTTCCTGATTCAAAATTAGCATTATCTAAATAACGCAACATCGTAACTTTTCGTACAAATTTAGCACCATTAAGGTCATTTTTAGGCGTAGTTAGGTTTGCTTGTGTCATTAAAGCAGTAACAGTAGACAATATATTGCTAATCCTTAATGTAGGTCTTGGTCTAGATGTTCTTGTTGCTTGATATTCAAAACCATTTGCTTCTATAGGTATACGTGTGTATGTATTGCCTTGAAAAACAACATTATATGTAGTGTTCATATTGATGCCATTATGAAATCTACTTACATCACTACTTCCATGCAATGCAGCAACAAGATGTATTTCAAACAGTTCTATCTTTGCACTAGGATTTACTTTTTGTAGTTCTTCTGTAGGTATTGCCATTATGGTTCAAAAACCTCCTCAAAAGTAGCTGATATCGTTGCACGATTTGCAAAGTTAATAGTTTTGTTCCATGTTTTACAGATGAATTGTGATGCACCTGTTTTTGTAACTGATACGTTTCCAGAAGTTGTTGCACTACTTCCAGCAGTAATTACAAAAGTATTTGCATCAGTCAAAGAAACAACAGAAAATGTACCGTCAGATGCAGTGCCAGAAGTAAAATCAACACTTATAGAATCATTAGCAAATAATTGATGATCATTAATTGTTATTGTTATTGTTGTTCCGCTTTGACTATATGTACCTGTTTTTGAATAGTCTTCACCAGGTGGTGTGAATGTAAATGATGCTTGATCTAATGCTCTTTCATTTAAAAAATATTCTATTGTATCGCTTTCTGCTTCTGTAATATTTTCAAACTTAAGGCTATACTTTTTAGGATTTTGATGTGCTGCGATACCTATTAGTTGACGCTGCTCAAATCCGTCAGCATAACGTATGCTTTTTATATTAGGTTGACTTGATTTACGCTGTCCAAATGATGGATTAATATCAGGGAAAGTAGCCATAATTATGCGTTAGATAAAAGTCCTCCAGCACGTTTTTGTGCAATCAATTCAGCTTGTATAGCTTGTGCTAATACATTACCAAATTCATTTGCCTGACCAGAATCTCCTTCTACAGAAGAACCCGATGCATCTACGTTTACAACTATATTAGTAGATCCTCCACCAGATGCCTCAACTCCTAAGTTACCAGAACGACCACGTTTTAAAGGTAATATCGCTTCTGGCATACCAGCTTCACCCATAAGACCTAAATTACCAGATGCTCCGTAACGGAAAAATGTTGGCTGTGTTACAACACCACCTTTTGCGTAGGCTTGTATTTTTCCATCTTTACCGAACACACCACCAGTAGCATTTAAATCAAGACCAAGACTAAATAAATTATCTATACCTCTTAGTAAAGGCATCATAATTTTTTGCCTAATAATTATTCTGTTTATATCTGCTATTAATGATCTTGCAAAATCACTAAAATTTAACTTGCCTGTCATTGTGTATTGCACTAATGCATCTTCCATATTTTTAAAAGCTTTAACAACAACATCTTGTATTTGTTTGTTTATATCTTTAATGCTATTTACATAACTCTGCATTCCATCTTTCAAATTATCTAATAAAGTTACTTGTTTTTGTAAAGCATCTGTCTTTTTGCCTTCTATTTCTGCTTCTTCTTTTTCTTTTTCCTTTTGTAATGCCTCAAGTCTTGCTTCTAATTCAGCTATTTGTCTTTCCAAACTTGTTTTTGCACGTTTATTACTAGCAGGTGAGCTTTCTAGTAGTTTTCTTGCTCTTTCTAGCTCTCTTGTTGTTTTAGCTATAGCATTTTCTATCCCTATTCCCATAAATCTTTTAAAAGCGTCTATTGCTTCTGTTATAGATTTAACAATATCAGCAAACACAGATTGAAACTGTGAACCTATTGGAATTAGAATATCACCAAGAGAATCTTTTAGATTACTCATTTCAGTTTTTAGTCTATCCCCCGCTGCTTCTGGTGCTAACGCTAGTTTCTTTGCATTGCCCTCATATGTTGTTGTTAACCTTGTCGTAAAATTCATAAAGTCATCTAGCGTGACCTTACCCTGCTCTAATGCCTTATCTAATTGTTGAGGTGTTTTATTCATAGAGTCAGCAAACAAAGTAAAAGCACCTGGTAGCCTTTCACCGAGTTGTTGTCTGAGTTCTTCTGCCGATACTTTACCTTTACTAAACACCTGGGCAGTTGCTCGCATTGCAGATTTCATATCTTCTAGCGATCCACCAGTACCTCTAATACCAGAAGCAATAGCAGTAAATGCCTTCTGTGCATCTTCTACAGATAATCCAGCACCTTTAACAGATGCTGTTAAAGATGTAAACTGACGAACAATAACGTCTTGTGGTATTGCTAAATCTTTTGATGTTTTCTTTAAGAAAGATTGTGATTTATTAAATTTATCAGTATCTCCTATAACAAGTTTTAATGCTCTTCTTTGTTTCTCAAGTGCTGCATCATATTGTGCTACTTCTGCTATAGCACCAGTAAATTGTCCAACCTGTGCGCCAACAGCACCACCAACTGCTGCACCTGCAACACCACCAAAAACACCACCTATCGCAGATCCTATAGCACCTTCTGCTCCACCAAATACACCAGCAGCGGCTACTGTACCACCTATCTTTGCAATATTACCTAACCTTCCTTTACCACCCATACCTTTTCTAGCCGTGGCTTGCATTTTTCTTAACTCACGTTCTAGTCTATTTGCTTCCCTTGTTGCTTCTTTAAAACGATTACTATTAAATTTAACACTAGAAGCTAGTGTTCTATAAGAATTAGCTAATGCTCTGGTATTATTTATACTTTTTACATTTGTTGTCTCAAACTTTTTTAGATCATTAACTAACTTTTTTGTATTAGTACCTGCTGAAACCGTTCCTTTACTTAAACCTTTTAAACTACTAGTAAGACCACGAATCTTATCTACACCTGTAGTTGTTACTTCTATATCTAATTGCGTCTGTTGCCTTGCCATTATTTTTTATCCTTTTGCATAATTGACAATGCTTCGTATTCCATTACTTGTATTCCTTCAAACATAGCAACAGAATCTTTAACTGTATATATTTTACACAAGTATTCCAAAGATTTATAGTTTATGCCACTTAATCCAGCCATACTGACATACCACTGTGTAGATAACTTCCAGAACATATTAACAATCTCTCTATTATCCTCCCAAACAATACAATCATAAGTACGTTTATTTTTCTTCTCGGCTGCGATTTGTTCTTCTGTTGCACCAAATGCTTTTAATGCTTCTATTGTTTCATCTATAACTTCTCCCTGCACCCAATATCTCGCAGCCTCTTTTAGTTTTTTTCAGAAGCTCCTTTCATGCTTTCGCCAAATGCTTCAATAATACCTTTAACAATAAAATGATTGTCAGTTAACGCCTCAAAGTTTTCATCATTAAATTGTATATCATTGCCATCATCATCTTTAATACCAGACCATCCAACTAATACACTTTTTACAAAATTTTCATCATCCTCTTCTTCTACAAGTTTAGCGAAAGCTTTACGACCAATATTTTTAAATTTAGCCGTAAAGGTTTCTTTTTTGAATTTGCCTTTTTCTGGCGATTGAACAGTTACCTCCCAATCATATTCAGTAACTTTTTTGAAAACTAATGCCATAAATTAAGTCATTACAATACTTAGCTCATTATTACCTGCTGTTGTAGGTAATGCCAAGTACGGTAAGTTTAGTGCATTTACACCACCAGTATCAGCACGTGTTACTCCTGTTATATCTGTCTGTGGAACATTAACAGTAACAATGTTACCAGCAGTAGCACCAAGAACAATAGAAGTATTACCTGTAGCAGTAGCAACAGCTTTAGCAAAATAATCTGTTGTAGCTCTTACTGGCTCTTCTATAACAGCAGTACCACCAGGCGCACGATTAGTAATCAATACCTCTTGACTAGATGCTGTCTCTTTATATAGCACTTCATTGTTAAGTGCTAAGTCAAAAGATTCTATTCTCTGTGATGTAGCACCATGAAATGTTGCAGTTGTAATGTTTGTATCATTTACTTCTAATGCTGCTGATTGATTAGCAACTGTAAATGTACCTGACATTGCTGTACTGTCTGGTGCGTTATATATTCCAGTAAATTCAAAGTTAATCTGAGCAAACTGACCTGCCGTCATTGAGATAGTAGCTGTTCCTCTGCACCCTGTTATAACGTGCCTTGTAGCACCATAAAAACAAAGAATTGTACAACTAGAAAAAGATGAACTGACAGGCGCATAAGTAACACTAGTCGAACTAGCTATTGTCTCAGAAAGTCCACAACTTTTTAGTAGAGGTGATAAAGCACTTGCAGTACCTGCTGCACCTGATCCTGACAACTCAGCACCAAAAGATACTGCTACACGTTTGTTAGCAAGTAATGTGCCTTGTGTACTGTTACCTAAAAATCCTTGGAATGTAGGTGCTTGTACGTTATCAGATTCGATTGGTGTTACTTCTATATCAGTAACTTGAATAGCATTAGAACCAGCTACAGGAGATGGATTACTCCCATAAGATGATTCAATCTTTGCTAGTAGTTTTGTCGTTCTTGTTAGAGCCATTGTCAGAGGAGGAATCGGTTTCTGGAACTAGTGTACTCTTTCCTGTTTCTGGATCGAACATATATGTTCCACCTTCACCAGGATTAGGCACTTCTGTATTTAGTTTAGCCATGAAATCATGCAGCAGTTAAATCAGATCTACTTGTACGATAACGCACAATGAAATCTTGACTAATTATACCAAGAGGTACATCAGCCTCAACCAAACTAAATTCAGTACGATCTGGCGTTAGATCCAGAGCATACGAATTTATAGTCTGATCTGCCATTAATCTTAGATGAACTTGCTGCGTATAAGTATCAGAATCATCATCAGGTACGGCAGCCCTAACAATTGTTGATACTCTAACTCTCATTGACCAATCAAGCTTGTCAAAAAAATTTGTATCTGTAGGATTATCATCTATCGGCTCGATAATTATTGCAGGTGCTTCTCCTCTTGCTAATGGTTCTACTCTAGATCTGTAAACAGTAGCATTAGTAATAGCATCTAAGTTAGTTTTCATTCTTGCTAATATTAGCTCTCGTCTTGTATCTGCCATTATACTTTGCTCAGTAATAGTGTCGTAAAACTGCCATCATCTATAAGCAGATTTTCTCTAACAGTGTAATTTGTAGAATCTACAGATATTGCTGTACCACGTGATGCAGATGTAACATCAGTTGTCTTTGATGTTAATAAATATTCAACAGATGTAGCAAGACCACCACCAATTACATCTGTAGGTTTATCTAAAATTCCTTTAAACGCAGTGCCACTACCGATCTGACAACTTACACCAAAGTCTTCTAAGTATACGTTCAAAGTGTCAGCATCTTCAAATGACATTTATTTTTTCTTTGCTGTTGGTTTTTTAGGTTTTGGTACTTCTATAGGAGCTTGTATTACTTTTCCCATAGAACTTAACAATTCAAAATCACGATCACTTATATCGTATGTTTCTCCAGCTTCTAATGCAGATCCACTAGCACATACGTTTTTTAAACACTTTACTTTCATAACAAAAAAGGGGGTGTAATACCCCCTATAGTAAACCAATTATTAAGAAGTGGTTACGTCTAAGATTGCAGCAAATGATTGTGCATGACGAACAGCAACATCAAATGCAACTACAGCCTTAACAGAAGTTAAGTTCTTAGCAAAGTCATCACTGTCCTCACCAACTGTAATCTCTACTCCACCACCAAATAATCCTAAGATTGCTTGAGAGAAGTCACCCATAACAACAGCAGAACAAACACCACTAGATGAACCTTTTGTAAGGTTGCTAGGAACTTGGTTTGTCATTGCTAGTGGATAGCCGTTAACAGCGATTGGAGTAGCACCTCTACCTAATGCCTGTAGGTTGTTATTAACAAGATACTCACCACCAGATGTCTTAAGTTTCTTAATAGCACCCATCACTTTAGCATTGGTTACATAAGAAATAGAATCTGCGTTAACACCTGCATTATCTTCCATAATTGCAGTTTCTAGATCAACTAGCTTGTCTACTGTGATCGCACCACCGTTAGTACCGATTGCAACTGAACCAATACCAGAAGTCTGCATGATACCTGTAGGCTGACCTGATGAACCAGAACCATTAAGGATACCAAGATCAAGACCAACATTGATGCCGTCTGAAAGATCTCTTCTTACTAGCTCTTCAATACCAGGAGTTGCCTGTATGAGCATATTTCTAGAGAACTTAGACATTGTTGCTAATGTCTTAGGCGTCATTGAAATTTGATCAAAGGTGCTTTCCGCTTGAGTTATAGCTGTTGTCTCAGAACTTAGATAACCAGTAGATGCAACACCTGATCTTCTTGGGATTGCAACATCACCAACTAAACCTGATAAAACTTGAACACCAAGGCCAACCATAACTGTGTTGTTTCTTAATGCCTCGATGAAGTCATCAGCCCTTAGATCTGTAGCAACGATGTTTCCACCAGTTGTAGCTCCAGAAGTTACATATGTAGCTCTGTTTAGTGCAGAGTAAGGAATAAACAATGATCTGCTGCTTCCACCAGTAACACTGTTCTTAGCAATATCCTGAGATACTTCTCTGGCAAAACCAGCACCTGGTCTATCCCAGTTGCCATCGCATAAAGCTTGGATACCAGCAGAGATCTTATACTCTCTGTTTTCCTTATGATTTAGTTCAACAGGAGTTACTGTTTCAATTGGTTTTGCACCTAACTTCTCAAGAACATTAGCTCTTGCTTCATTAAGTGGTGTGCCGTTTGCAATCATCTGATCACCCATTTCTGTTAATGAATGTCTGTTGCAAAGAGCAGTAATTTCTCTAATTCTTGTACGCTCGTCAGATTGAGCCTTTTTAGTGGCTTCTGAACGCACAACCTCTAGGTTTTGTTCTTCGGGCATTTCCTTTTCGGGGGTATGGGATTCTACGACAGAAGCCGTATCTGCGTTTGCACGCTTATCATCCATAATAGAATGATTTTCGTCAATAGGCATAGTATCACTATCAACTAGTGACCTACCTATACCTACTGAAGTATCAGCAGGTGTAGCAACAATAGAAACCTCGTAAGGTTGCCAATTTGTTGCCAAAAAGTCATTATCTCGCTCTTCCATGTCGTTAATTACATAACCTGTGCTGACATTGCGTAAAATTCCATCTTTTACGTCTTGCCTTACTTCCTCTGCAAAACTATTTTTACTAAATCTAACTCTTGAATATCCTTTCTTTTTTTTCTTATCAACATAAGCACGTTCTACAACACCAATCACTTTATTAGGATCATGGTTAAACAATAGTGGTGCAGAGTTGTTTAGCCTATCTAAATCCATAGCACCATCATCGTGACTAAGCACCTCCATACCAAAGTTACGAGCTACTGGAAACTCACTAGAGAAGGCAAATTCGTAAACTCTTTCGTCTTTCTCAGCAAATGTTGTCTCGCCACTACGCTTGTAACATTCTGTAACACTTCTGATAGGATCTATCTTGGTTAATGTGCTGAATCTATGACCTGCATAGATATCTGTCTCTTCACCATCCCTATATATCTGTATTAGGGCTGCTGGATCTTCTGGTGTTCCGTTAATTACAAACTCAGAGCTAGGTACATCAATCTGACCATCTCTAACAATTCTTGTAATCTTACCTCTGGCTCTACCACCAGAAGCATTCCAACTTACAAAATCACCAACTTCAAGAGCATCTGGTGCTGCTCGTTTTTTAGTTTTAGTCACAGGCATAGAACGTAACTCCTTTATTCTAGCGGATTTTGGATCTGAAAAACTTTTTCCAGCATCACCGCCCCATGCTGCCCATGCTACACGACCTTTTGACGGATAGCCATCCTCACCAGGACTAAAACCTTCTGCTTGTTTATCTACCTCATGTCTTGCAAACCATGCAGACATCTCAACAACAACCTGTGGACTTAATTCATTACCACTAAGTATCTGCGTTGCTCTTCTTCTTGCCACTTCTGTACCACCTGCTCTACCTTCTGACTTCCAATCTCTATATCTTTGTGCCTCTTCTTTCATGCCAGCAGTTGGCGTTAAATCTATTTCAGTTCCATTAATAGTTGCCACTTGCTTCCTCCGATACATTTTCGGCATCTTCGCCTGTTGGCTCTAAGGTATCACCAAATGGATCAATACTACCAACAGGTTTAAATTGTGAGCCACCTGATTGTGTTGTAGCACTTGGATCAGAATCGGTCACTATATTCATCTTATCTAACTTAGCTAATTCAGATTGTCTCTGTACAAGTAGTTCTTCTACATCACCACCATTTTCTGCAATACACTCTGACAATGTTTTTAAACCAGATCTAATCGCATCACGCTGTGCCATTACTTCTTTTTGTGGATCAACATAGCTATATCCTCTACATACCCATCTAACTTTTTCGTATCTTTCTGGTTCTGTCTCATATGTGGGCAGTTGCAACGCATTATTCATAACAGCCATTTCTAACCATGCCTCGTATATAGGCTGATAGAAATTTTCTTTTAACATCTGCTGTATTGTTCGCCAATGATCTCTATCTTGTATCATTGCTAAACGACTAGAACTGTAGTTGCTTTGGCTGTAGTCAGAACTAATAGCCTCAAAACTGCAACCTAATCCACTAGCCATACTGCGTAACATAGTACGAACAAAAGGATCAAACTCTCCATTAGGACTATCCATATCTGGAATAGTTACGTTAGCACCAGGCTCAAGATATTTAAACTGACCTGGCTCAAAGCTAGTTACTCTGTCATAGTCATAAACTTCTCCACCAGGATCTAGTTCTCCTTCTGGTGTACTAATAAATCCCATTAATGCACTGCTTGCACGACATCTAATTAGACTTGCTTCTATATATCCATCAAGTTGTTTTAGATGACTTATTGCACTAGCTAAAAATGGTATGCCACGATGCTGACCTGGTCTTTGTGGCATAAATAGATGTATTACATCTTTTGCTGGAACAATAATATGTTGTTTTTGTCCAATAGGTGCAGAAAAATTACTATCACCAGGATGCTTAGTAAGAAACGCATAATTAACAGCACGTTGATATCTATCCATCTCAATGCCTAGTCTCCATACATTTGTAGGATCAGATAATTTACCTTTGTAATCCTCGTCTAACTGATCTGCTTCTATTACTTCTAATGCAAATGGAACTTTGCTTCTGCCAAACTGTTTGCGATGCATTATGACAAAACTTTCGCCACTTTCTATCATTGACCTAACAGCTAATCTCTCAAGCTCAGAAAAACATAAAACACCTCTTACATCGCAGCTATCTTTTCTTCCCCACATAGACCATTGACTTTCTATCTGCTCATTTAATTTTGTATATAACTCATTATTTCTTTGTTTTCTTATCTGTGCCTGTAATCTTACGCCTGTACCGACAACCTGATTTGTAGAGTATCTAATTGCCTGTGCAGCATAATTATTATTACGAACAAGATCATGTACGTTTGATCTCAGTTTTACAATACCTTGCTTCCATTCTTGATCAGCAGATGTTTGATTAGTTACCCAACTAGCAGACAATCTGTCTACTCTTGCTCCTGTATATGACCTTCTGCGTTTTTTTACAGGTTTTTGCTCAAATATGTCTTGATTTGACGTAAAAAAGCCTTTCCATGCGTTAACTAAACCCATTTCTCCTCCTAAAAACGGACATAAAGATTTTTGGGATCACCTAACCCCTGTGCTATTAGTGAAGCACGCTGCTCACTTTTGACAATACTTTTTAACTGACTTTCTCTAGCTATTAACACAGGTAAATCAAGACGTTTAAATGTTCTGTCTCCTATAGTGTATTCTTTTGCTTTATCAGAAACAATGGCTCGTATAGCAGCAGAAATATTTGCTAGATCTGTTTCTGCGGTAGTCCTATAATCTATAGCACCTGGTGTACCTGTATATTCAAGCTGTTGTTTTACTGTAAGACTACCTTGACCTAACTTAAATTTTTCTCCTGACTTAGAAACTATTGCACACCAATACCAATCACCTGCGTCAAATGCAGCAGTATCTGTTGCACTAATAGTAAACTGCCATCCTGTATTAAATGCACTACCTACACTTATGTGTCCTTCACCAGCTGTATTAGTTCTTAAATAATATGTAAGTGTCCAATCAGAACTAGTTGCATTTTGATTAAAAGGCACAGTTGTTGCCTCATCTCTCCACTTAACAGTCTCACCTGCACTTATTACAGATGGAAGATCAGATATCCACATAATGACCTCTACCAGTTAGTAACATAATCAGATTGTACATTCTTTGGTCTTATTCTACCTCTATTTGCCTTAGAATCACTATTTTGATTTTGATATCGTTTTTCTAGCTGATTCCATAATGTTCTACGGTCATACAATTGATACAAACGATGTAATGCTGCATACGCATAAACCATCTCATCTAACGCCTCATTTCTAACACCACTTTTCTTTACCCATACTCTGTCAAACTGATATCCATTACGTTGTTTTCTTATTTCTCTTTCTGCTGTGAGTTCTTCAAAATAATCAGATGTAATTGTTGGATAAAAATGTAAAGCACCTTTGCCTGGCTCTGCTTCTTTTAATCTTCTATGCATCTGCGTTTTTATTTTATTAACAGCAACAGAAAATAACATTACGCTACCTCTTCTTGTTTTACCTGTAGATCCATAATCTATTTTGTTTGGTTTACTTAAAAATGCATCGTTGCGAAGTTTGCCTATACCTTTTATTGCTATCATCCCTAACTTAGTTCTTTCTCTTACATAGTTGTAGACTTCATCAGTAAAGTGACCACCAGTATCTATAGCAGCTACCTCAATACGCATTTTTATTCCATTTACATTTGTATATGGCGTTTGTAATATTTCATCTAGCTGTTGCCATACATCTGGCCTAGATGGCGAGCCATATATTTTTACTCTATCCAATAAAAAAAACTCTTCATTTCTACCAGCACCCCAAACAGACAAACTAAGTCTGTCATCTTGTGTATCAATACCAGCTAAGATTACTAACACTTCTTCTGGAGGCACACCTTTTTCATAATTCTCGTTAGCTGCTTTTTCCATTAAGGCATTTGCACCAACCTTAGATTCGTACTCATCTTGCCAAACCTCACCTAAAACAGTATTTATAAATGTGCGTAGCTGCTCTGGATTGTCTTTTGATGCTAGCCATTCTTCTGCAAGATTAGCCCAAGATGCATTTGGCGAGTAAGAATAACCTGCCCATATATGAAAACCAACGTGTTTACCATTACCTTCCGCAGTAGCTCGCCATTCTCCTCTTTCTACCATCCATCGTTTTTTGCTGTGTGGTATAAAAACACCGCACGATTTACAGCAATATGAGGCTGTATTTAGGTCATTTCCTTGCCATTTTATGTTATTCCAGACAAAATACTGCATTTCACCGCATTCTGGACACGGACAGAAGTATTTTCGCTGATCAGACTCGCTAAATAGCTTTTCTATGCGTGAAAAGTCTTGAACAGTAGGTGTAGACCCTGCAACTATCTTCCTATTCCAGTAATATTCTGTTCTTCTTATACCTAGCTTTATTTGATCTCCTTCTGTACCGGCTCCACCTACAGGATAGCCATCAACCTCATCAAAGAGAACAATACGTCTACTAACTCTACGAAAACCTCTAGGTGAATTAGCTCCTACTAGTCCTAACGTGCCACCAGGAAACTGTTTTTGTAATAATGTGTTCTGACCATCTTTTGCTTTTGCCTCAGATACTAAACCATGTAAACATTTAGTATCTCTAAGCATAGGTGCAACTTCTTCTTTAGAATATCCAGTTGCATCTTCTATAGTTGGCTGCACAATCATTATTGGACAAGGATCTTGATGTATGTGATATGCAATAACATGATTAAGAATTTTAGAATATCCAACTCTTGCTGATTTCATTACTGTTACCTGCTCAATATTAGGATCAGTAATCGCATCCATAATACCTTTCTGATATGGCAGTGTTCTCCAGCGACCACCTTCAGCAGAACTTTCTACAGACAGATATGCATACTCATCAGCCCATTCACTAAGACTAAGTTTTTTAGGCGGTCTAAATGCTTCTAACGCAGCTTTCTCTAGCTCTTGAATATTTGTCATGCAGCCTGTGTATCAGCTATCTCTTCCAGCGACTCTCTAACAATATCTTCTAAACAATTCATAGCAGACACATCTAAATCAGGTATTCGTTGTTTTGCCTTACTAGGTATGCCTAATACTTTTGTCTTAGCTAGTGCGATCAACTGCAACCATGTTGCTTTTACTTCTTTGCTACTAACTAGCTGTTCTTCTTTTTGCTTGCGTTCTATCTCTAACAACTCTGCTTTTAAATGTTCTGTTCTAGCACGGCTTTCTTCATATGCAGGGATATCTGACACTACTGCCTTCTGGCGTGGCTTGTGATAATTATTAGCCTTCTTCATCTGATTAGGATGATATGTTTTTTCCCAATCTTCTATAAAAGCATCTTTATCTAACATAACTTTTCCATCGTTATCTACAACAGGAGTAAGTCTGCCCTGATTAATTGCTTTATATACCGCCTGTGGAGTTACGTTCTTTAATCTTGCTGCTTCTGACCTACTAATTAGTGCCATGCGATTTTTTGTAACTGTCTTGAGGTTACATTAGCAAAACATTTGTAGTCGTGGTATAATTCCGCATTTTTATTGAGAAATATTTGCTTATTGAGAATAGTTTTTGTAACCAGATTGTTATATTGGGCGATTTTGTAACTACATTG
>LULW01000165.1_pt1 | contig 32624 bp, 39 predicted proteins | sample 729531 | NCBI WGS metagenome assembly LULW01 (sample SAMN03860279, study PRJNA289734) | marine metagenome | biome: seawater column; feature: ocean; material: water; isolation source: Red Sea water column Station 108 - depth 10m | place: Saudi Arabia: Red Sea | collected 2011-10-15 | depth 10 m | reverse complement strand
TTTTATAATTTCTTGGTTTGTTTTCATTCGAGATAATAATAGTAGCTGCTATATCTAATGTGAGATTATTTAATTTTTATTAATATCTTCAATATCTTTAGATATTTGTTGAGTTAATTCATCAATACTTGAGAATTTTATTTCATCTCTTATAAATTTTTTAAAACGTACAGTTAAATCAGCACCGTAAACATCGTTATTAAAATCAAAAATATGTACTTCTAAACTTAGCTTGGTTCCCTCAGAAACCGTAGGTTTATATCCGATATTCATAATTCCTTGATAAAGATTTCCATTTAAGAGCACGTCTACTTTGTATACTCCATTTTTGGGTATTTGAATACTCTTATCAATGTTCAAATTTGCAGTAGGAAATCCTAGTTGAAGATATTTTTTCATTGTTGTGTTCATAATCAGGAATAGTATGTACTGAATCTTCACCAAAATATTTAATTAAGTAATCTACGTCACCCTCACGGTTTGCACCAAATTTAAAATCATTACCTACATAAATATTTTTAGCTTTCATATTGTTTTTTAACATCTCACAAAAAGTTTTAGGTGAATACTTCATTACATGTTCAAAATTAATAAATACTAAATTACTAGGTTCAAATTTTTTGAATAATTCAATCTTCTCATTATTAGTTGTTAGTAACATATGTTCATTATTGAAGTATTTTTTTGGAAGTATATCAAAAGTAACTATTTGAAATAAATTACTTGATTCTTTTGTATATTTTAATAGTTCCTGATGGCCTAAATGTACTCCATCAAATCCACCGATACACACAGCTGCAATATCATCATGAATATAATTGTCGGAAGTAAAATTTTCATATATTCTCATAAGAGTACTTTTTCTGGTTTGTAATATTTTTCATTAAAAGGTTTATAAATTGCCACAATATTGCTCTCGATAGATATTATATATTTTTCTTCATTTGAAAACATATTTCTAGGTAGAAGTTGACCATTCTTAATTGTTTCATGCATTTCCACATCTAGTTCAATTTTTGGCAGATTAATAACTTCTGCCCAATCTAAGGACATTATTTTTGAGTTGTGATTTATAGCTTCGACATTTGTATTTAGACTTTTATGATCAATATTTAAATTACCAACGGCTGTCCTTGTAAGAGTATCTACTATTGCATAAGTATTCAGATACTCACCTAATTGTTGAACAATGCTTCTTATATAAGTTCCCTTGCTAACAGTTATCTCAAAAGTGACTTTATTATCTAATACTTCTAACAAATCTGTTCTTTCTACAAATATTTTTCTATCAGGAATTTCTACATCTTGATTTTGACGTGCATATTTATATAATCGTTTTCCTTTTACTTTAATTGCTGAATAAATTGGTGGAGTCTGGATAGACTCGCCAACCAAATTAGTAAGAAATTCTTGTATTTGAGGTTTCAACTGTTCTGCACTTAAATCATCATGTTTTGTAATTTCTGAGTCAACATCAAGAGTTGGAGAAGAGTAACCTAATATTGCAATTACTTTATAAGTTTTATTTGTGTTATCTATGTAATCAAATAATTTTGTATACCCATTAGTAGCAAGAAGCATTAAACCATCTGCGTTTGGATCTAAGGTACCTGAGTGACCTACTTTTTTAAATTTAAAATTTTTTTTTAATTTAGTACATAGATCTTGAGAAGTCCATGTTTTTGGTTTGTCTAATAGATAAAAGTTAGACTTGTGACTTAATTGCATTCTTAACTTTATTTTTTATTTCTTCCATACTTAAATTTGTAGAAAATCCAGAAGCTGCTTTATGTCCACCGCCACCAAATAGTGAAGCAATCTGTTGAACATCTAATTCATTGCGAGACCTTAAGCTTCCTTTAAATGATTTATCTTGCTGCTCTTTTAACAATAAAGCCACACTTGATTCTTTCACCAATCTAATAGAATCAATTAAAAAATCTGTTTCAGAAGATTCAATGTTGTAATTGAGATAATCTTCTTGTAAGACATAGGAGACAACTAATTCTTCTTCTTCGTGTAATTCAATTCTGTTTAACACTTCACTTTGTAGCTTGATTGCATTCATAGGAATAGACCCATAAATGTTATCGCTTATACTTGTAAGCTCAGCACCACTTAACATTAGTTTTGATGCAATTTCAAATACTTCATTATCTGTATTTGAATATTGAAATCTACCTGTATCGGTGATTAATCCTGTCATAAGGCAATTGGCGATAATTTTATCAATGTCAATGTTTGCAGAAAGAATTTCTCTGAATAGTACTTGTGTAGTACTAGCCGCTTTTGAATCAATTACCTGAATATCGCCAAAAGAAGGATTAATATGGTGATCTACAACAATGACTCTTTTAGCATTTAATGCTAAATCTTCTAAATCACCAAGTCTTTCTGAGCTTCCACAATCAAAAACATATATATTGTCATAATTTTCTTTTGGCTTATCCATAATTAATTCAATGGGTAAGTGATTTAAATTAGAGGGAACGTTACCTTTCATATCAAAAGAGACATCGGAATCTATGCCTTTGCTGTCCAGTATTAATTTAAATGCTAAGGCAGAACCCAAAGCATCGCCGTCAGGGTTTATATGGCCTGTAATTAAATTAGAAGAATCTTTAATATCTTCAAAAAGTTTACTCATTCTCAATAGTCCTATCTAACAGTTCGTTGATTCTTAGAACATTATTAAATGTACTATCAACTTCAAAAATGATTTTGGGTACATTTTTTGTTGTCATTTCTCTAGCTAATACTTTTTGAATCTTTGTTCTATTTTTCTCAAGTGCAGTTTTTAAAGAGCCTTCATTACCATCAAGTGTTGAAACAAATACCATTGATTTCTTTAGATCTGGTGAAGTAGAAACATGAGTAATAGTTGCTTTGTTTAGGACTGGATCAGAATTTCTTAAAAGTGCGCTTGAAATAATTTTTTGAATGAGGGGGTTTATTCGATTTATTCTTCCACCACGTGTTTGATTACTCATCGTTTTTTTCTAAACTTCTACTTCTCCAAGTATCTCTATTGTGTCGCCTTCTTTAATATCTTTATAATCTGAAAGACCAATACCGCACTCAAGACCTTCGTTAACCACTTCAACATTGTCTTTAAATCTTCTTAGTGAAACAATGGTGCCTTCATAGATTACTACACCGTCTCTTAGCAGTCGTGCCTTTGCGTCGAGTTCTACTTTACCTTCAGAAACTACAGAACCAGCAACTACACCAACTTTTGGTGCACGGAATGTAGTTTTAACTTCAACCATTCCAATAATTGCTTCTTCAGTTTTTATAGTCATTTGTCCAAGTACCGCTTCAGAAATATCGTCTAGCAATTCATAAATAATGTTGTATGTTCTTACGTCAATACCCTTGCTTTGAGCCATGTTTCTTGCCTGGCTATCAGGTCTTACATTAAAACCAATAATAAGTGACTCTGTAGCACTGGCTAAATCAACATCAGACAATACAATTCCCCCTACTGCTGAGTGAACAACTTGGATATTTACATCATCTGTTGCTAGTTTGTTTATACCATCTTTAATTGCTTCAACTGAGCCATTGGTGTCAGCTTTTAAAATTACATTTACTGTATTTAACTCACCTTCTTGTAAAAGTTTCATCATGTCACTAACTCGTGACTCAACTGAAAATGATGAGTTGTCATGCTCTTTTAATTTAGTTTTATTTTCTTCAGCTTTTGCCTTAGCCTCTTTTTGATTTTTAACAGCAACGAATTGATCGCCTGCAGTTGGTGATTCATCCCAGCCTATAATATCTATCGGAGAACCTGGTTCTACAGACTTTACTGTTTTATTATTATGATCAAACATTGACTTCACTCTACAAAATGCCTGACCAGCATAAAGAAAATCACCTTGTTTTAGAGTACCTCTTGTAACTATTACTGTAGCAACATTACCTCTACCAACTTCCATACGTGACTCAACAATATACCCAGAAGCATTTGTATTATAATTTGCTTTTAGTTCTTCTATTTCTGCTACGAGTGCAAGTGTTTCAAGCAAATCATCAACTCCATCACCTTTAAGTGCGGAAACTTCAACTACAGGTGTATCTCCACCTAAGTCTTCAGAAATTACTTCATATTTTGTGAGCTCAGCTTTAATCATAGATGGATTAGCTTCAGGTAGATCACACTTATTTATGGCGACAACTATAGGTACATCTGCAGCTTTTGAGTGGTTGATCGCTTCAATAGTTTGAGGCATTACTCCATCATCAGCAGCTACTACTAAGACAACTATATCAGTGACATTTGCACCTCTTGCTCTCATTTGTGTAAATGCTTCGTGACCAGGGGTATCAATAAAAGTAATTCCTGACTCCCCAGTATCTACTTTATAAGCTCCAACGTGTTGTGTTATACCACCAGCCTCACCATCTGCAACTTTTTCATTTCTTATATAATCCAACAAGCTAGTTTTACCATGGTCCACATGACCCATAACTGTAATTATTGGTGCTCTTAAATTTAATTTATCTGGATCGTCTTCAAAATCTTGAAATTCGATAATATCTTCTCTTGAAATTGTTACTTCATCTATCAAATCAGGAATTAGATTGTACTTTTCAAACAGCTTTTCTATATCACTATCATCTAATGGTGTATCTATAGCTTTCATTATTCCTAGACCCATTAAATCACCAACAATTTGTGTGGCTTCAACTTCTATAAGTGAGCTAATTTTTTCTGGAGATGAATTCCTGGAAACTTCAATAATCTGTACATCATCTTCGACAACTTCTTCAGATTCAGCTTCTGGTTCATCCTGAATAGCCTCTTCTTGCTCAGAGACCTCCTCAGTTTCAACTTCAGGTTGATCTTCTGGCATCAAAGCTAATTTAACTAATTCTTCTTCCTCTTCAGTTAAACCAGATGATGCAGTTTTTACTTCTATACCAAGCTCTTTTGCTTGATGCAAAATGTCAGCTGATGCTAAATCAAGTTCCTTTGCGATTTGATGAATTCGCTTTTTAGCCATTTACTCTTCCTCTTTTGACGCACTCTCTTCTTCGTCAGATTCCTCTATTTGTGGAGAGTCTCCAAGTCCTTCTATATCTATTTTATATCCAGTTAACTTTGCAGCTAAACGAGCATTTTGGCCTTCTTTTCCTATTGCTAAGGAAAGTTGACTATCTTTTACAACTACTCTTGCTGTTTTTAAATCTTCATCAATTTCAACTTCATCAATATCAGCAGGCCCAAGAGCTTCTTTGATGAACCTTACTTTGTCTTCTCTCCATTCAACAACATCAAGTTTTTCTCCTCGTAGTTCATTGACTATCTGCCTTACACGATTACCTCTAGAACCAACACATGCACCTTTTGGGTCAACATTAGGATCATTAGAGAAAACTGCAATCTTAGTTCTACTTCCCGCTTCTCTTGCTATTGCTCTAAGTTCAACAGTACCATCAGTTAGTTCTGGAACCTCTAATTCGAGCATTCTTTGGACAAATTCAGCTTTACTTCTGCTTACGATAATTGGAATACCTTTAGCATCTTCCCTTACTTCAGTAATTAAAGCTTTGACTCTATTTCCTCTTTCGAGACGCTCGAATGGTACTCTTTCACCAGATGGAATAACAGCTTCTGCATCTTGTAGGTCCAAAATTGTTTGATTAAATCTAGGATCAAATTGAGTTACAATTCCAGTAATAAGTTCACCCTCTCTGCCAATATACGCATCTAAAACAGTAGCTCTTTTTGCATCACGAATTTTTGTAGTCATCATTTGCTTGAAGGATTGTGCAGCTATTCTTCCAAATTCATCTTCATCAAGCTCTACTTTCCACTCTTCAATAACGTTTCCTTCATTATCTAATTCTTGGGCGTAAATTAATACTTCACCACTATCTGGATTTAATGTTACTCTTGCTTCTTCTGCCGCCCCAGGAATCCTCATATATGCAGATCTAAAAGCAGACACTAAAGCTTCATACATGCTTTCTACAGCGACACCCTTATCGAGTGCTAAAGATTCAATTGCTTGTTTGCTATCACTTCCTAATTTCATAATTATCCCTTTACTCTTTCTTTAAATTGTTTAAATTCTATTTTTGCGTTCTTAATGTTTGAAAAACTTATTTCAATTTCAGTTATCTCTGTTTTTAAAACTATATTTTCTTCTCCAACTGAAACAAGGTCGCCTTCAAATGTATATACATCATTAATCGGATCAAATAATTTAACTTTTATTAACTCTCCTATTGAAAGTTCAAAATGTCTAAAGGATTTAAGTTTTCTTTCAATTCCTGGACTTGAAACAATCATGTCGAATGAGCCTTTTTCGAACCCCAGATCTTCGACTAATCTATTTAATTGCCTATTTAATCTTGTAGTGATGTTGATATTTACATCTTCAACGGAATATATAAATACTTCAATTTTTGAAATATTTGGAAAATTGACAATGTTTAGATCATAAAGCTCTAAATTTTCATCCTTTAGATATGAGTCAATTTGTTGTTGGATTTCGTTTTCAGAAACCATAAAAACCTCCTCATAAAAAAAAGCGGGTTTGACACCCACTTTACGTAGCTAAATTGTCAATCTCAATTATATCAAATATAGAAACTTATTAAAAGGGATTTTTAATAAGCTTTTGAGAAAATAGCTAATTTTCCTTGAGTATTTTCGTTATTTATAGCTTTATCTGTTTTTTCTTCGTCTAAAACGTAACACCTGAGCGTAGCTTTGGTTTCTGCTTTAACTTTATCTTCGTCATCACTATTTTCATCCCAAAAACATGTAACAAAACCTGGATCTCCATTAAGTGCACTTATAAGGTCTTCATATGAATCTACATGTACTGTATTTTCTTTACGAAAATTCTTCGAAGATTCAAGTAAATTGTTATGGATATTATCTAAAGTTTCAGAGACTTTAGTACCAACATCATCGAAATTAACATTGAATTTTCCATCAACACCATCTCTTCTTGAGAAAACAACTGTTTTATTTTCAACATCTCTTGGTCCAATTTCAATTCTTAATGGCACGCCCTTTAATTCCCATTCATTAAATTTAAATCCTGGAGATATATTATCCCTATCATCTATATAGACTCTGAAACTTTTTCCTAATTCTTCTCTGATTTTATTCGTTGCATCTAATACTGATCCTTTAGAATCCTCGTTAGGTGTAATAGGAATAATTACAACCTGGTGTGGTGCTAACTTAGGAGGCAAATTTAAACCCTTATCATCTCCATGAGCCATTATTATCATGCCAATCAATCTAGTGCTGACTCCCCAGCTAGTTTGATAAGGATGTTGTAAATTATTTTCCTCATCTGAAAATTGAATTTCAAAAGCTTTTGAAAAGTTTTGCCCTAATTCGTGTGAAGTTCCTGCTTGTAAAGCTTTCATGTCTTTCATCATTGCTTCAATAGAATATGTTCTGGTAGCACCTGCGAATCTTTCATTTGCTGACTTTATACCTTTCACAACTGATACTGCAGCTGCATTTTCTGCAAATTCAGAATAAATTTCTAACATCCTGAGAGCTTCTTGGGTTGCTTCAGATTCTGTTGCATGAGCTGTATGGCCTTCTTGCCATAAAAACTCAGATGTTCTTAAGAATAATCTAGTCCTCATTTCCCAACGAACAACATTTGCCCACTGATTTATCAACATTGGTAAATCTCTATGGCTTTTGATCCATTTTGCAAACATATGATTAATAATTGTTTCTGACGTAGGTCTTACAACTAATGGTTCCTCAAGCTCTTTTCCTCCTGCATGGGTTACCATTGCTAGCTCAGGAGAAAAACCTTCTACATGCTCAGCTTCTTTTTGGATAAATGAATTTGGAATAAATAGCGGAAAATAAGCATTTTGATGTCCTGTTTCTTTAAACTTTTTATCCAAATATGATTGCACACTCTCCCAAATAGAATATCCGTATGGTCTAATGACCATGGTTCCTTTTACGGGTGAATAATCTGCCAATTGAGCTTGTTGAATGATGTCGGTATACCATTCATTAAAATCTTCTGACATTGGAGTAAGCTTTTCAACCATGTTTATATATTAAAGGTTTTAATTTTCAATATCTTTATTTGTTGTAATCTCTATTACCGACTTTGTCTTTTGTTCAAAATTATTAATATCTCCCTGTATATTTAGCAATTCTTTTACATCTTCCTCAGCTATTTGAGCTGCATCTGCATCAGCAGCAGCAAGTCTTGCATCGATTCCTTCCTCAGCAATCAATCTTCCTTCTTTTAACAAGGCACCAACCATATCTTTCTCATCAACAACTTTTACAACCTGTCCTTTGATGAATAAATGTCCTCTTTTTTTGCCTGCAGCAATACCCAGATCGGCTGACCTCGCTTCGCCAGGACCATTTACTACACATCCCATAACAGCTACTTGAATTGGAAGGCCTTCTTTTTCAAGAACTTCCTGTGCTTCTGCAGCAATTTTTATAACATCAACTTCAGCTCTACCGCAACTAGGGCAAGCTATCAAGTCAAGTGACTTTCTTTCTCTTAGATTTAGGTACTCTAGTAATTGTCGGCCATATTTGGCTTCTTCTACTGGATCTGTTGTAAGTGACAGCCTTATGGTATCCCCAATACCTTCAGAAAGAAGCGTAGAAATTCCAGCGATAGATTTAATTAAACCACCAGGTAAAGGGCCCGCTTCAGTAACACCTAGATGTAAAGGGTATTCAACTGTATCCGCAAGAAGTCTATAAGACTCTATCATTAAAGGGACATTAGAGTGTTTTACAGAAATCTTAATATCATGAAAATCAACATCCTCAAGATATCTTGCTTCTAATAGTGCAGATTCAACAAGTGCTTCAGGAACAGCATCACCATATTTTTCTAGAATATCTTTATCTAAGGAACCTGCATTAACTCCTATTCGTATAGGGATATTTGCATTTAAACATTCTCTAGCTACTTCTTTAATTTGTTTTTCATTTCTAATATTTCCTGGATTTAGCCTCAAACCATGTACACCTGCTTCAACAGCTGCAAGAGCTAATTTATATTGAAAATGAATATCTGCAACAATTGGCACAGGACTTCTTGCACAAATTTTTACAAGAGATTCTGCAGCTTCTATTTCATTGCATGTAACTCTAACAATATCTGCACCATTATTAGCTAGTTCATAAACTTGCCCTAAAGTCTCATCAGTATCTCTAGTCTTTGTAGTTGTCATTGATTGAACAGATACTGGATAGTCAGAACCTACTCCAACTTTTCCAACTTGGATTTGCGATGTTTGTCTTCTTTCACTCATAATCTAATTGGTTGTGTGATATCTAAGTAAAAAGCTGTAATCCCTAAAAATACAAAAATAACAATTACAACAGCAGCAAGAGGATAGAGTTTCTTATCGGGTATTTTTTTACCAGTAACCCCTTCATAAAGTGCAAGTACGACTCTACCTCCATCTAAGGGTACAAGTGGAATAGAGTTGAAAACTGCAAGAAAAATATTTACAAATGCTAAGAGGGTAAATAAATTTACATATCCACCTTCAGCAATTTGGTTGCCTGCTTGAGCTAATCCTATTGGGCTAAGAGGTCTTGCTTCGTCTGGAACAACTTCCCCACTATATGTTCCTAAAAGTGTTTGTAAATTTTGTGGACTAAATAATGTAAATATTCCTTCGACTGCTGCTTTAGTCATATCAATTTCAACTAATGTTGTTGCAGATATTGAATCAATAATGCCCATCTTTTGATTTTCAATTGTTGGAGAAACACCAAGATAACCAGATTCATTATTTGCAATTACTCTTGATTCTAAAACTGCAGTTGTAACATAACTCTGACCATTTCTTGTGTACCCAATAGATACTTTAGAATTAGGATTTTCCTCTATATAGCCAACCAGTTCTCTCCAGGTTGTAACTTGGTTGCCATTAAAACTTGTTATTATATCACCCTCTTTAAGACCTGCTTTAGAGGATGGTGCCTCTAAAGATGAATCGGTTGAGGACACGCCAATTGTTTCAATTTGGAGTGTTGGCTGCTCAACGCCATAAAAGGTAAAAATTGAGAAAAGAATTAGCCAAGCTAATACAAAATTTACAATTATTCCTGATGAAGCAATATAAAGTTTTTTTGTCCAAGAAGCAGTATGGAAAAGTTCATCAGAGTCATAACCTTCAACAGGCTCATTTTCATCCATGCCGGGAATTTTTACATAACCACCTAGTAAAAGGGCTTTAAGTCCGTACTCTGTATTGTTTCTTTTAAACGAAAATAACCTTGGTCCAAAACCAACAAAAAATTCAGATACTGCTATTTTTGATCTTTTTGCAGATATATAGTGACCTAATTCATGCAAAACTACAAAAAGCGTTAATAAAGCAATCGTTAAAAATGCGTTCATATATTAATTATTACACTTATTAAATTAAATCTAAAAACTGTATAAAAAGAACTAAAACAGGAAAACTTAGTATTTGAGAATCTACTCTGTCTAACACGCCCCCATGACCTGGCAAGAAATCACTCGAATCTTTTACGTCTAATGACCTTTTAATTCTTGATTCAAATAAGTCACCCAATACACCAAATAAAATAAAGATTAATGAAATCAGCAAAGTCGGAATAGTTTCTATCTCAAAATTGTTACTTAAAACAATATACATAGCTAGTGAACCAGTAATTAAACCTGCAAAGAATCCCTCTACTGTTTTATTTGGTGAAATTTCTTCATATAGTTTTCTTTTACCATATCGTCTACCGAATTCATACGCAGCAATATCAGAAACAGATATAGAAATAAGAGCCAAAAAGGTAAATAAAGCTCCAACGTTTTGAAGCACATAACCTATGCAAGCTAAACCTGTACCAAACCAAATCAAAAATAAGAATGAACTTCCAAATTTTTCATATATCCCATAAGTTACAAAAGTCCCTGTGTAGATAATCACGCCTATCGGGAAAATAAAGAGTGGTACATGAATATTTTCTAGACCATAAAAGTATGCAATTACAAGTGGTGCAAGAGATGCGTACAGCAGTAAAGGATACGGAATAATTACTCCATAATCAAAAATATCAAACCATTCTTTCGTAGAAATTAAAGCAACAAGTATTAATAAAATAAAAGCTGAAGTTTTATTTAAGAACAGAAGGGAAACAACTAATAGTAACCCTAATCCAGTAAACACCCTTGGATTTGATGTAAACCTATTCCCTTTATCTTCATTGTCTGTATCATATTCGCTTGGCAAGTCTTCGTCATCAGGGATTTCAATATAACCAGGCCAAAATGTTCCATCGTTGTCAGACTGTAAATACTTATTAAACTTCAAGAAGTTCATTTTGCTTTACCGTAAGCAACTCATCAATTTTATTTACAAAATTGTCAGTGATGTCTTGTACTTGAGTTTCTAAACGTTTAATTTCATCAGCAGAATGATCATCTTTTAATTTAGATATTTCATCAATTCCAAATCTCCTATGAGTCCTAATTGATACTTTTGCATCTTCTGAAGCTTTTGATGCAACTTTTCCTAATTCTTTTCTTCTTTCTTCTGAAAGAGCTGGAATAGGTATACGTACTACTTCGCCATCATTTGTTGGATTAAGGCCTATGTCAGCATTTAATATTGATTTTTCAATTTCATCTAATGAATTTTTGTCAAAAGGTTGAATTACTAATAGCTTTGGATCCGGAACTGATATAGTTGCGAGTTGTTGAAGAGGTGTTTTTGTTCCATAATATTCAACTGTAAGCTTGTCTACTAGTGCTGGGTTTGCTCTTCCAGTTCTTATTGTTGCAAACTCGTCCACTAGATGATTTATAGTAGTGAGCATTTTATTCTCAACTTCTTTGATTAATGTTTCAGACATAAATCTATTTTATTAATGTTCCTAAAGATTCACCAGTTAAAGCTTTGTATATATTTCCAGTTGTTGTGCCGTCAAATACTCTTATAGGCATTTTGTTTTCTTCGCATAATGTAATAGCCGTTAGATCCATCACTTTAAGTTTGCTAGAAACAACTTCTTTATAAGATATCTCATCGAATTTTTTTGCATCTTTATCTTTTTCAGGATCTTTATCAAACACACCATCCACTCTTGTGGACTTAAGCATTAAGGATGCTTCTATCTCAGCAGCTCTTAAAGATGCGGCTGTATCAGTTGTAAAATAAGGATTACCAGTGCCTGCTGCAAAAATCACTACTCTTCCTTTTTCTAAGTGCCTAATAGCTCTCAGTCTTATATAAGGTTCAGCAACTGCTGTCATTGTGATTGCAGACTGAACTCTTGTTTGAGTTCCATTTTTGTCTAAAGCATCTTTTAAAGCTACAGCATTGATTACTGTTGCTAACATTCCCATATAATCAGCATTAGCTTGTGCCATATTTTTTGCTGATTCCTGTACTCCTCTGAAGAAGTTTCCACCACCTACAACAACTCCAATTTCAATACCTTTGTTGTTAGCTTCTGTTATTTCAGAAGCGATTCTTTCAATAGTTTCTGGTTGTATACCAAAATTTGATACCGGATCTGCAAAAGATTCTCCGGAAAGTTTGAGAAGAATCCTGCTCATAATTTAGGCTCCTACTTCTATTCGAGAGAATTTCTTAATATAAATTTTTTCACCTAATCTACCAGAAAGTTCTTCAATCATGGTACCTACTTGGCCTTCGTAAAAGTCTGGATTACAGAAAGTTTGTTCATTTAAAACATAATCTTTATAAAAAGATGAAATTTTACCTTCAACAATTTTTTCAATCACTTCTGCAGGTTTACCTTCATTTTCGGATTGTTTTTGAATTATATCTTTTTCTTCATCTATTCTTGACTCAGGTACTTCGTCAATATTTACAAATTCTGGTTTTAATGCAGCAATATGCATAGCAATTTGTTTTGCAACATTTTTAAACTCTTCCGATTTGGCAACAAAATCAGTTTCACATGCGAGTTCAACTAACACTCCTGATACGGCTCTATCTTGTTGGTAATGTATATAATCACCAATTGTTCCTTGATTAGCTTCCTTATCAGCTCTTTTCTTTGAATCCGCTAATCCTTTTTCTCTTAAAAATTTAACCGCTTTATCAAAATCACCAGAACTTTCTGAAAGAGCCTTTTTAGCATCCATCATTCCTGCACCTGTCATATCACGTAATTTTTTTACGTCTGAAGCTGAGATTGTCATTACTCACTCTCCTTATTTTCGACTTGGTCTCTTTTACCTGAACCTTTTAAGCAAGCATCTGCTATTGCTGAAGCTATAAGTTCAATTGACCTAATTGCATCGTCATTTCCTGGAATTAAGAAATCTATCCCTTCTGGGTTTACATTAGAATCAGCTAATCCTATAACAGGTATGCCTAATTTCTGAGCTTCTGTAATAGCTGTAGTTTCATTTGCAAGATCTACAACAAATAAAGCATCTGGAAGTTTGTTTAGATTGACAATTCCACCAATTGATTTATTTAATTTTTCAATTTCTCTTTTTATTTTAAGTCTTTCAGATTTTGTATATGCATTAATCTCACCTGAAGATTCTAAAGATACTAATTCTTTCAAGTAAACAACTCTTTTAATAATTGTTTTAAAATTTGTAAGCATTCCACCAAGCCATCGAAAATTTACGTATGGCATTCCTGCTCTATTTGCTTGATCTTCAATAACTTGTTGAGCTTGAGGTTTAGTTCCAACAAAAAGAACTTTTCCACTGTTAGCTACTAATTTTTGAACGTAGTCTTGAGCTTGTTCTATAGCTTCATATGTAATTCTTAAGTCAAGAATGTGAATGCCGCTTTTTGCGCCATAAATATATTTGTCCATTTTCGGATTCCATCTTTGAGTTTGATGGCCAAAATGCACACCTGCTTCAAGCAGATCTTTCATTGATGTAGACATCTAATTTCTCCTTTGGTTAATTCATCCCACATTCCTTGCCTAAGCGGTTTCCAAACTTTCGTTCACCAAGGAAACTTGTAAATGTGGTGTCTATTTTCTTTAAAAATTCTAATATTAATGCTGTATTAATCAACCCCTTGGATGAGATTGTTTGTATTTTTTCTTCAATTGCTTTTTTGATACATGTGTATATATTTGAGTAGTATTTGGATCATTGTGACCAAGAAGCTCCTGTACTATTCGTAAATCTGCTCCCCCGTCTAAAAGATGTGTTGCAAAAGTGTGTCTTAAGCTGTGTGCTTAATTTACCGCCCCTAATGCCTAAAAATAAAAAGTCACCAGATTTTTCATTAGCAAATATATCCCTAGCAATCCTTAAATAGTTATTAATACTATTAAATGCACGCTCAGTTATTGGTAAAACTCTCTCCTTATTACCTTTCCCCAAAACTTTAATAGATTTATTTTGTCTAATATCTTTAATAACAAGATTGCTTACTTCACTAACTCGAAGACCAGAAGAATACATTAGTTCTAATATGGCTTTGTCTCTAATCTCTTTATTGTCACTTACAGGTAAAGAATCCAGTAATTCATTTATATAATTTGCCGTTAATACATTAGGAAGTTTTTTATCTGTTTTTAAACTTGTAACTGATTTAATTAGGTGTCTTTCAAGATAATCATTCTCTGCGCTCCAAAACAAAAAAGACCTTATAGACGTAATTTTTCTGTTGATAGTAGATTTTGAATAATTTTTTTTAGAACAGTTTTTTAAAAAATTTGAAAACTCTCCAACTTTGTTCTCTTCATTCAAATACTGAGTAATGTCATTTTTGTATGACTTAATAGTGTTTGGGGAATAATTATTAATTTTTTCAAGTGTATTTAAATATTGATTTAAAATTTCCTTTTGATTGCTTTTATTATCTAGCTTCAAGTCTTTTCTCAAGTCTTCTTTGTAATCCAGAAAGGATAAGTGTAATAATTAAATACATCACAGTAAGAACGAGATAAGTTTCTGCAAATCTAAATGTACTTCCAGAATATAACCTGCCTCTATACGTTAGATCTTCTACTGCTAAAACCGATAACAGTGAAGAGTCTTTCATCATAGAAATAAAATCATTTCCGAGTGCAGGCAGCATATTACGAAAAGCTTGAGGCAAGACTATATGTCTCATTACTTGTCTTTCAGATAAGCCTAAAGATGCACCACCCTCTCTTTGACCTACAGGTACAGATTCAATTCCAGCTCTAAATACTTCAGCAATATATGCTCCATAAAATACTGAAAGTGCAATTATTGCTCTAACCAACATTGGAACATTACCATTATTAATGTTGAAAAATTCGGCAGCTCTAACAACTACTACGAAAGCAATTGTAAAAATAAGTATAAGAACGGGCACTCCACGTATAAATTCGATGTATGTTCTTGAGATTGTTCGTGCAAATTTATTCTTGGAAATCCTTCCTATTCCAGAAACTAAACCAAGAAATAGAGCAATTATGAATGATATAAATGTTGAAAGAAAAGTAATTGTAAGCCCGGGCAGTATAAAATTAAATGCTTTGTTGTACTCTGGTTCGGAATAGATCATGAATAGCATATAAGCTATTACTCCACTTAGGATAAGGATCCACCAATTATCTGGTTTAAGAAGAATTTTTATTTTCATTTATATCCATAGTAAAGCAATAGGCACGGATATCCGTGCCTATTACAAATTTAAATATAAGTAAACTTTTACTTATACTTCGCAGTCCTCTGGAAGATATTCTTCTGGAATGTTTTCATCACATTCTGCGATATCATCATAGGTTACTGAAAAGTCAGGTGAGAAGAACTTAGCATTGATTTCTGCAAGTTTTCCACTTTCCTTCATAGCTGCCAACCCTTTGTTTACAACATCAACTAATGGGCTTCCATTAGGAAATGCGAAACCGAGTTGCTCAGAAGTTAAGTCACCACCAACCAATTTAACTTGGTCTTTGTTAGCTCCCATATAACCTAAACCAGCTGTTTCATCAATGATTGATGCATCTGCATCACCAGAAATAACAGCTTGGATTGCAAAGTTAAAATCATCAAAAGCTTGGACTTTATCTTCTCCAAGTTCTGAAACTGCAAACTCATAGTTTGTAGTACCTTTTTGAGTTGCTACTGTATAGTCTCCATTTTTGAGATCATCGATACTTGTAATTTCAGTATTTCCAACTGCTACAAGTACTCTTTGTGCTAAATTAATATATCCATCTGAAAAATCGATGATTTCATCTCTTTCAGCTGTTATAGTAATTCCATCACCTGCGACCATGAATTGACCGTCAGCAACTGCTTGTATCATTCCATCCCATGCTGCAGGTATATAAACTGGTGTGAAGTTCATCAACTCACCCATGTGATTAAAGACATCATAGTCCCAACCTTTTGCTACACCGTCAGCGGCATCAATATAGTTAAATGGAAGATACGCATTTTCTACAGCAAATGTAAATTCACATCCACCTAGATCAGGTAATCCGTTTTCTCCTGTTGTAATTTCTACCTCATCACAAGGTGTAGCGTCAGCGCCTCCACACGCAGCTGCAACCAATGCGAGAACAAAAATTAAAAGGAGTGATTTCTTAGTTTTCACTTAGTAAACCTCCGTTTTCTTAAGTAATGATTATTGCATAAAAATGCATATAAATGCATAATTATACATATTTTTTATTCATCTAATGTATTTTTATAAACTGGTGGTCTTTTATCTAAAAATGCTGACATTCCTTCAGCTGCATCTGAATGAAGAAATCTTTTATTTTGGTTTTCTGTTTCTAAATCTAACGATTCACTGAATGTTTTGTCCAAACCTTCTCTTATTTGTTGTTTAATCATGCATATAGATATGAAACTTTGTTTATTTAAACTTTCTATTAATGACTCGAATTCTTTATCCATGTCTTCCAAAGAACATAACTTATGTAAAACACCAAGATTATTTAACTCAGTACCATTAATTTCATTTGATGTCATCATTAAAGATTTTGCTTTTTGAATTCCAATAATTCGTGGTAGAACCCATGAACCACCAAAATCAACAACTAAGCCTCTCCTAACAAAAACTTCAATAAACCTTGTCTCTGGTGTAGCAATTATAAAATCACTTAAAAGCATCATATTTGAACCAGCACCGGCAGCAATACCATTAACAAGCGAGATTACTGGTTTTTTACAATTCCATAAAGTTTCTGCAGCATTTGATACATCTTCCATTAAGGAGTTAATATTTTCACCCAGTTGTGCTCCAGCAGAATAATTACCATTAATATGTTTAATTACTAAATACTTCTGATCACTTTTTTCAAAAGATTCAATTTCAGATTTTAATGATTTCCAATCTCCTGAACTTATAGCATTAAGAGAAGCTTCATCATTAAAATATAGATACTTAATATCGTTTTCAATTTTTGATTCAAGAACCATATTTCAAGTTTAATATATTTTAATTTAGAATGTAGTTATGGGATTTGATCCAAATAGACCTTATAAGGCAAATAAAACTGACTATATCAATATTATTTTTGCCTTCATACTTACGGCAATTGTTGTTATATGGGCTTTAAGCTAAAAGATTTTCTATGAATATTAGATAAACCATATTTTGAAATAGCCTCTCTATGATCTTGTGTTCCATAACCTTTATTCTTTTCGAATGAATATTCAGGGTATTTTTCTGAAAATTTGACCATTAAATTATCTCTAAGAACTTTTGCGATAATACTTGCTAAAGCTATAGCTCTACAATTGTCTTCTCCTCGAACCACAGAGATAGATTTAAAGTCGTTAATTTTAAAATGATCAACATATACTATTTCATTGCCAGTGTAAATATCTGAGATTGAGTCAGTTAAAACTTTTTCATTAGCGTTCTTGATTCCAAATTGATCAATAAAAGTATTTGATGATTCATTAAATGAATACTCAATGTTATTTTCTTCGACCATTGAAAATATTTCTTCTCTTTTTTTTGCACTAAGTTTTTTTGAATCTTTTACATTAGTTAATAGTTCTAAATGTGAATAATTAATCTTTACCGCTGCAGCACATATTGGACCAGCAAAAGAACCTCTGCCAACTTCATCTGCTCCTATTATGTATTTAGCTGGATCTTCTGACCAAACTTTATCTTCAATCATTTATATTTGTAAAATTTTCAAATGGGAAAATCACATAATAAGCTTTCCCAACAATATTATTGTAAGGTATTGTTCCGATGTATCTAGAGTCTTGGCTGTTTATTCTGTTATCTCCTAAAACAAATATTTCTCCATCAGGGACAACATATGTTTGGTCTTTGAAGTATCTACCCTCTTCAATATTAAGCACTACAAATCTGTTGTTATTTACAAATACTTCACCTGATTGATTAATAACAACTTCATCACCACCAGTACCAACAACTCTTTTAATTAATGCAGTATTTAAATAAGTCTGATCATTTGTTAGTTTCCAAATCTGTAAAGACTCTATAAATTGGTCATAATAATTTTCATCAAACTGTGTTTGTGGACCATAAAAAACAACAATATCACCTGTAGTTATATCTGTTTCTATAAAGGTATTCTTTACTACTAAAACTCTGTCATTAACTTGTAAGGTTGGTTCCATAGAAGATGATGGAATGAAATAAATTTGTACAAGAAAAGTTCTGACTAATGTAGCTGCAACAATAGCTAGAACGATTATTAGTGATGACTTAATTAACTTCTTTATAATAATAAAAGTTTAATTACGATCTTCCTTTATTTTGGCTGATTTACCAACACGATCTCTTAGATAATAAAGTTTAGATCTTCTTACTTTACCTTTTCTAATGACTTCAATAGAGTCAACAATTGGTGCATGAACAGGAAAAATTCTTTCGACACCAACGCCAAAAGAAAGTTTTCTAACTGTAATAGTTTTATTTACTCCTACACCATTGATAGCAATAATTACACCTTCAAAAGTCTGAATTCTTTCTCTATTTCCTTCGGATACTTTTACGTTAACTTTTACAGTATCTCCAGGACCAAAGGAAGGTAAGTCTTCCTTTAAGAATTCGTTTTCAATGCTTTTTATTAAGTCCATAGTTGCTCCAGATGAGAATTATATAATTAAATTAAGTTTATATGTCTTTTAAATTATTCTTTTTCCATTCATCTATTTTTTGATGATTTCCAGACAAAAGTACCTCTGGTACTTTCTTATTTTTAAAGATTTCAGGCCTTGTGTAGACGGGATAATCAATTTTATTATCTGTAAAAGTTTCACTTTTTAATGATTCAGGATTTCCTAGCACATCTGGGATTTTCCTAATCAACGCTTCTAATAAATACAAAGCTGGGACTTCTCCCCCAGAAACAACAGATTGACCAATTGATATTTCATAATCAGAATGAATTTCTAAAATTCTTTGATCATAACCTTCATATCTACCACATACTAAATTAATTGACTTGTATTCAAGTAATTCACTTATAAGATTTTCATTTAACTGTTGTCCTGATGGGGTTAGAAAAACATTAATATCTGCCTTGCTGGAAGTTATAGCTTTGTCTAATGGTTCTGGCATCAAAACCATTCCTGGACCACCGCCATAGGGAGCATCATCAACTTGTTTATATGTTCCTATGCCAAAATCTCTTAGGTTTGTTGAATTTATAGCTACTAAATTATTTTTTAATGCTTGATTAATAATCCCGGTATTTTTCCATTCTTCAATTAGATTTGGAAATAATGTTATTACATTGTAAGAATTCATCTTTTTTCTAAAGTATTTTTTGTTTCAGTGAATTCTGTATACAGAGTATTTCTCAAAATAGGATTTTTATTTTCAGACTCAATTATTTGAACAAATTGATCTTCAGTTGTTTCTTGCCCATGATCTGCCCCTGAAGCTCTGCTAATGTTTTCATTGATGAGAGTACCTCCTAAATCATTAACTCCAGCATGAAGAAGTTTACCTGCTCCATCATGACCTAATTTAACCCAACTTGCTTGAATGTTGTCTATTGAATTTACAAAGTAAATTCGCGCTAATGAATGAATAAGAACGACTTCATCCCAAGTAGGTCCTGGCATACTTTTGCCTTGTAAGTAAATAGGTGAACCCATATGTACAAAAGGAAGCGGTACAACTTCAGTAAATCCATTTGTTTTGCTTTGAACATTTTTAATTAATGAAAAATGATTAACCCAAGAATCTATATCATCAATATGACCAAACATAATTGTTGCAGTAGATTTTATCCCTAAGCTATGCGCTACTTCCATAACATACGCCCATTGTGAAGAAGTTATTTTATCAGGGCACAGATATTTTCTAACCCTGTCATCTAGTATTTCAGCTGCAGTACCAGGAAGTGTGTTTAGTCCTGCTTTTTTTAATAGACTTAAGTACTCTTCTACACTCAAATCAATAGTTTCTGCACCTTGCCAAATTTCTAAAGGAGTGAAACCGTGAATGTGCATTTCTGGAACAGAAGCTTTTATATCTTCTACCATTTTTAAATAAAACTCTCCCGTATAGTCAGGATGAATGCCGCCTTGTAAACAAACTTCTGATGCACCCATATCATATGCTTCGACAGTTCTTTCAACCACTTCTTCTATGTCAATGGTGTATGGTTTTTCTTTTAAATTTAAACTATTAGGACCTTTAGAAAATCCACAGAAACCACATTTGTAATAGCATTGATTCGTATAATTAATATTTCTATTCTTTACATAGGAAACATTATTTCCGTTTTTTAAAAAATTTAACTCGTTAGCAACATTTGCAATATCATTTATTTTTTCTCCTGCGGTATTAAACAATACTCTCAAATCATCATTATTAATTTGATATCCATCTAATACCCTTTTCAATAATGAGTCAATTTCAGAATGGTTGATTTGACTTTTATTGTTAAAGACAAAATTATTTAAATTTGGGATATTTTTCCCACTACCAGGAGACCAACTTGTCTCTTTTCTTCTAAAGCCTCTGACATTTCTAGTTTTTAAGAATCTAAAAAATCTTTCTTTATCAAATTCTTCTCTTGCCTCATCAATAGAAAATACGGGAGAAAGCAAAGTTCGCTCATAGAAATTTAGACCTTCTAGGTTTTGAAGTTCTAATATCTGTTCGGAACTCCAGTCCCTGAGGAGTAAATCTGAAACTCCTGCATTAGCAAATTCAATTGCTTCCTCAATTGTTTCAACGTATGTCGATGTTATAAAACTTGTTTTTGAGTTAATAGATTTAAGGAATTGTAGTTCTGAATTAGTAGAAATTAAAATAGTGTGTGGCTTTAGTCTATCGATAACTTCTAATGCGATTTCAATATTATTTTTAAAAATGTAAATCAATCTTTTTGGATGAACAGATTTAAACTCCTTCCAGTTTTCATCAGTAACCATCCATACGTCTGAATTTATAGTGATATCCTTTGACACTGTTTGAAATTCCTTATTATGTAAATTATCTGTATTTACTGATACGTCACTTTTTATTAAGAATGTAGAAGTTCCCTCTTTTTTTCTTGAATTTAAATATATTTCGTTGTCGTTATCACATGGTCTGATTCGAAGAAAAGAAATGTTATTGTTCATTGTGTTCTTTTGGATATCCATCTGTATCAATAATATTATTAACTTTTTCAAAAATTTTACTATTTAACCATTCTTTTTTTATAAATTCGGGATAAATGGGTAATCTCTTTTTTAAGACTTGACCTGTACTTGAAATATCTAATTTTAATTTATTTATATTTGGCCATAAATGATCTGGATTTACCCAATCAATAGTTAATGGAGATATTCCACCTAAATCATTAATGCCGCTTTTTAAAAATATTGTTATATCTGGTGAAAGATTTGGTGGAACTTGAAGAGATATATGTGAAGGGGCATAAATTCTAGTTGTGGCAATGATTCTTAAAAATAAATCATTTGTTATTTCAGAATTATTCTTCATTAATGTATTTTTCTTTGCTCTGAAATTTTGTAATATTACTTCCTGAATTGCAGAGTTCTTTTTTACATAATCAATTAAATTTGATATATCATTTACAATTTCTTCTTTTGTTGAGGTTAAACCAAGAAGTAATCCAGTTGTGACTGGATATTTTTCTTCTAATGCATTGTTAAGGGTATCCAACCTTAAATCAATATATTTAGTATCTGTTTTGTAATGAGCTTTTCCCTTATCGTATATATTTTTTGAAAATGACTCAATCATAACCCCACCAGATGGTGAGTGTTTTTTTAACTCCTTTATCTCTTGTTTGCTCATTAAACCAGGGTTGGCGTGAGGGAAAAGATTAAATTTCTCATTTACAACCTTCATAGAACTAATTAAATAATCATGAGTTGAGGAATGGCCTAATTCTTTAAGTTGGGTTAAAGCAAAATCCCATTTGAGCTCTGGCTTATCTCCTAAAGTAAACAAAGCTTCATAACAACCAGCTTCATCACCAGCTTCTGCTATTGAGAGAACCTCTTCTTGATTTAAATAAGTTCCACCCTCTTTTGGAGATTTTACAAATGTACAATATCCACAATTATCTCTACACATTGTTGTTAGTGGAATAAATACTTTAGGGCTATATGTAATATTGTCGCCAAAGTAATTTGTTTTCTTCTCAAAAGCATTAGCCAACAGTTCTTCAGTTGAAACTTCTCCAAAGATGGAATCATTAATTTTTTTTGTTAATTCTGTCATAAATAACGGTTTTAAGGTATATTATTAGTTGATTGTAACAACAATTAATCAATAATCTTGTGAGGGTTAATGGCAAATGTTTCTTTAGTTGGCTTTGGAAGAATAGGTAGAGATCTATTTAGGCAAACATTAGGTGATACAGATATAAACATTGTATCTATTTCTGACACTGCTGATAAAGCTAACTTAATTTATTTATTAAAGTACGACTCAATTTACGGAAAGCTAGATGCAGAAATTGAGGAATCTGAAACTGGTATTGTTGTTAATGGTAAAGAAATCTTATTTAATTCTTGGAAAAATGGTGACGAAGCAAATTGGGATGAACTAAACACTGACATCGTAGTTCTTGCAACTGGTAGACCAAAGACTAAAGAAGAAGTTGATAAACATTTATCCAAAGGTTGTAAAAAAGTTATCGTTGCCTCAACTCCCGAAAATTTTGAAGATATACAAATATATGTGCCAGGTGCAAACGATGAAGTTATAGATTTAAACTCAAGTGTATTTTCCTTGGGTTCCAATACAGCAAATGCAGTTGCACCTATTCTTAAAGCTTTAGATAGTAAAGTTGGGGTTGAAAGAGCATTTCTCACGACTGTTCATGGATATTCAAATTCAAACCGTTTAGCAGATGTAGCAGGAGAAGGTTTTAGACTTAACAGAGCGGCTGGTGAAAATATTATCCCAAGTATTACAAAGTCTTCTGAGGTAATATCAAATGTTCTTCCATTCATAGAAGGAAAGATAGCTTCATCTTCTATGACAGTACCAATACCTGACGGAAGTACAGTTGATTTGACAATTGATATCAAAAACGAAACAAGCATTGAAGATATCAATAAAATAATTGAGGATGCTTCCAATTCTGATTTAAAAAACATTATCGGGTTAACATATGATCCAATTGTTTCTTCTGATGTTGTAAGAAGTACACTCTCGGGTTTAGTGGACGGGTTGGCAACAATGGGTATTAATAATAAAAAAATTAAACTCATTATTTGGTTTGATAATGGTTGGGGTTATGCAGCTAGAATTGTCGATACAGTAAAAAAGCTTGGTCAGGTGTTATAAATGGGTAATGTAGCAATAAATGGTTTTGGAAGAATTGGACGTTCTATATTAAGAATAATTGTTGAAAATAATTCTGATATAAATGTTGTTGCAATTAATGACCTCGGTAATTATGAAAATCTTGCATATCTTTTGAAACATGATTCTGTAATGGGGATTTTGGATAGTGATGTACAAGTTGATGGAGACAATCTTTTAGTTGGAGATAGAGTTATTAAACTTACCTCAATAAAAGATCCCGCTGAGCTTCCATGGAGCGAATTAGATGTGGATGTTGTAATTGAATCAACTGGAATTTTTAGAGATAATGAATCCCTTAATAAACACATATCTGCTGGTGCTAAAAAAGTATTACTTACTGTACCACCCAAAGATGAAATTGACGCAACAATAGTTTTAGGTGTAAATGACAATGACTTGAAGCCAGATGATAAAATTGTCTCTAATGCATCATGTACTACAAACTGTTTAGCACCGATAGCTAAAGTACTGGATGATAATTTTGGAATCAAATCTGGTCTTATGACCACAGTACATGCATACACTAACGATCAAGCACTAGCTGAAACAACACATAGTGACTTTAGGAGAGGCAGAAGTGCTACCCAAAATATAATTCCTACTTCAACAGGCGCAGCTAAAGCAGTTGGTATGGTTTTACCTGAATTAAACGGTAAATTAGATGGGATGGCAATGAGAGTTCCTGTGCCAGATGGAAGTGTAGTTGATTTAGTAGTGGAATTAGAAAAATCTGTTTCTATAGATGATGTAAATAAAGCTGTTAAGGAAGCTGCAGATAACGAACTGAAAGGTATTTTAGAGTACTCTGAAGTTCCTCTTGTATCTACCGATATATTAAATAATCCACATTCAAGTATTTATGATGCATCTTCGACACAATTAATAGATGAAAATCACGTCAAAGTTGTATGTTGGTACGACAACGAATGGGGTTACTCAAATAGAGTTGTAGATCTTATTGGAAATCTATTAGATAATGGATAACAATCTTCCAATCGCTCCGGAAGCAATTGGAAATTATGTAACATATAAAAAAATTGGAAACTATGTTTACACATCTGGACATGTACCTATTACAGAACAAAAAAAATATGTAGGAAAGGTACCAACTGAAATTTCAATAGATGAAGCCTATAAAGCAGCAGAGTTGTGTGCTGAACTTACTATTGCAACTATTAAAAAACATGGGTCCATTGAAAACTTGCAACCTGTAAATGTTATTGGTTTTGTAAATGCTAATGAAGGTTTTGGAGACCACGCAAAAGTCCTCAATGGATTTACAGATAAACTTTCAGAGTACTTTAGTGAAAAGTCGACACGATCAGCTGTAGGTGTTGCTAGTTTACCGTTAAATGTATGTGTAGAAGTACAGTGTGTTTTTATCTATGGGTAAATTAATAGGAATATCCACTGGTCTTAAAAATGTAGATATGGCACCTGGTAATATTCCATGCGTTGTTATTAATAGTGATTTTGTTAAAGCATGTAACAACTATGGAAATACTGCTGTTATCTTTGGGCCACAAGAAAATTTAGAATTGATAGACGTATCAAAATTTGATGCAATAGTAATTTCTGGTGGTGGGGATATTAACCCAAATATCTATGGAGAAGAAAAACTCGAAAAAACAATAAGAATTTCAAATAATAGGGATAGCACTGAATTGGCAATGTTTAAATCTGCAGAAGAACATAATATAAAAACTCTTGCTATATGTAGAGGACATCAATTATTAAATGTTTATAAAGGTGGGACACTTTATCAAGATCTCAAAGGTAGTGGATTTAATCAAATTGACCACGATAAACCATTTGATGACGCACGTTCACATGTTCATGATGTAAATATAGAAAGTAACTCAAAATTATATAAAATAATTCAAGAAAATGAGATACAAGTCAATTCAATTCATCATCAAGCAATAAACAAAATTGGTAATGACTTACAAATAACTGCTAAATCATCTGATGGTGTTATTGAGGGTGTAGAGGTCACAAATGGTTGGAATGCTATAGGAGTGCAATGGCATCCTGAAAACATGCTTGAAGATAATGTAAGCATAAAATTGTTTGAATGGCTAAATAGTTAAGCTACTGTCCAATAAAGTTAAGTTATTGTTTTCATAAATAAAAAAATTACTGTTGTAAGGGACACTCATTTCTATACCACTAATTTTGAGAAAATATATATTATTTAACACCTCATAACTTAACAACTTGTAATTATTGCCTTTTAATTCTTGCCCTATAAAAAAACCAGGCCAAGGTAATTTATTTTCATTAAGAAATGTATCAAGTAAGTCTCTATTAATTTTTACATCCATATTTCTTAATTTACTAATTGATTCGATCGTGTCATAAGATTTGAATTTTATTAAATTTCGATTTTTTAAATGTTTTTTAAATTCCTCAACAACAAAATTTACACCTTCAATTTGTAATGTAATTTCTTTTAAATCGAAATTGCGAAAAAAATATTCAATATTTATATATTGAAAACCTTTTAAGGAATGTGGTTTACCTAACTTACCTACAATAAAATAGTTTTGATTAGTCAATAAATTCTACAGAAGATTGTAAGCCTTCTTCATCAGCTGCAGCTTGTGCAACAGTTCTGATTGCTCTTGCGACTCTTCCTCTTTTACCAATGACTCTTCCCATATCATCTGGTGAAGTTCTAACCTCTATAGTTACATTTTCATCATCAGAGTCTGCAACATCAACTTTTACAGATTTAGTATCTTCTACAATCTGATTAACGATGTACTCAACAACATTTTTAACAATTGTACCTGAAGCCATTATTCTTCTTCCTTATCAGAAGATTCTTCAGAAGATTCATTGTTATTTTCTTCGTCTAAATTTTCTTCTTGTTGTTTTTTATTAGCTTTTGAACTACTTTTAATTTTTTCTTCAGGAGCTTGTGGTATGGAAACAACCTCTCCTTTAGTCGAACGCCATTGTGCCCATGCACCTGAAATTTCTAATATTTTTTGTGCCCTTTCAGAAGGTTGTGCTCCTTTATCTAACCAAGCAACAGCTTTGTCTACATCAATTTCAACCATAGAAGGGTTATGATGTGGATTGTAATAACCTAAATCTTCTATGAATTTGCCATCTCTAGGTGAACGAGAGTCAGCAACAATCACACGGAACGTTCTATTTTTTTTCTTACCTCTTTGAGCAAGTCTTATTCTTACAGGCATTAATTTCCTTTATTTAAATTGCAATACATAATCTTACATTAAGTGAGACATAAAATGTACATTAAATAGATTAACTTCTTCATAAAAATAACTAGAAAAGATTTAATGTTTTGCTAACCTAATTTTGATGCAAGTAATTGAAATTTCACATCCTTTAAAAGATCATTATCTAACAATAATTCGAGACAAGGAAACAGATTTCGAAAATTTCAGAGAATACTCCTCTAAATTGTCATATCTGCTTTTTATTGAAGGTACAAAAAACATATCAACAAAAGTAAAACCTATAGAGACTCCTTTAACCAGTATTGATGGTTTAGAAATTGAAAATGAGAATGTTGCTATTGCAGTTTTAAGAGCAGGTTTAGGTCTTGTTGATGGTGTCAAGAACCTACTACCTAGTACTTCATTTGGATACATCGGAGTTCAAAGAAATGAAGAGACAGCTACTCCTGAGTATTATTACGAGAATTTACCAAACTTAGAAAATAAAAATGTTTTTATTCTAGAACCTATGCTTGCTACTGGTGGTTCTCTTTCATTTGCAATAGACAAGGTCAAAGAACACAATCCTAAAAGCATAATTGCTTTAACAGTTATTTCTGCTCCAGAAGGTATTGAAAGATTGAAAAAGGAACACAGTGACATTACCTTAGTAACTGCAAAAATAGATGAAAAACTTAATGAGAATTGGTACATAGTTCCTGGACTAGGTGATATGGGAGACAGGCTTTTCGGAACAACCTAATGAAAAGATGTTTTCTTGTTGTAATAGATTCTTTAGGTGTTGGTGAAGCACCAGATGCAAAACAATATGGAGACGAAGGTGTAAATACACTTGGTAATGTCGCAAAGCATGTTCAAGGTGTAGATTTACCCACTTTTGATAAATTAGGATTTGGGAAGATTACTAATGTTTTAGGACTAGGTACTGAGCACAATGCAACTGTTGCTAGGCTTTCTGAAGTATCTATAGGAAACGACTCAACCACAGGACATTGGGAAATTGCAGGTTTAATTACAACACAGGAGTTTAAAACATTTCCAGATGGATTTCCTCATGAACTTATCAGCAAGATAGAAGATGAAATTGGTTATAAATTTATTGGGAATATTCATGCTTCAGGTACTGAAATTATTAAAGACCTTGGTGAACAACACATTCAAACCAAAGAACTTATTTTATACACATCTGGTGACTCAGTTTTTCAAATAGCTGCCCATGAAGAAATATGCAGACTTGAAGAGCTCTATAGAATTTGTGAAATTTCTAGAAAACACTGCGATCAGTACAATATAGGAAGAGTCATCGCACGACCATTTAGAGGTCCTATTAACGCTTTTGAACGAACTTATGATAGGAAAGATTTTGGAATGAATCCACCTGGAGAAACACTACTAAGTTATGTATCAAAAAATAATTTAAAAACTTACGGAATAGGAAAGATTTCTGATTTGTTTGGTACTGAATTTCTTAGTAGTTATGTCCACACTGAAGGAGATCAAAATGGTATTGACTATTTGTTAAAAGAAGTTGAATCCGGAGATAATGATTTTACTTTTGTTAATTTAGTAGACCTAGATATGTTGTATGGTCACAGAGAAGATCCAGATGGTTATTACAAAGGTTTACAAATAATCGATAAAGGTGTAGAAAAAGTTATTGAATTATTAAACGAAAATGACTTGCTTATTTTAACTGGAGATCACGGTACAGATCCAACAGATGGAAAAACTGACCACTCAAGGGAATATGTTCCATTTGTTGCGTATAAAAATAACGGTAAAGCAAATTATATTGGCGATGTAGAAAGCTTTGCAAATATAGCCTCTACTATTTCAGAATTTTTTAATTTAGAAAATATATTCCCTGGTAAAAGCTTTTTAAATCAAATATAGATTATTAATCTGTAAACATATGATTGAAAAAATAAACGAAGCTAAAGACTTTATAAGTACTTTTACCAATAATAAAAACATAGATACGATGATTGTTTTAGGTTCGGGAATGGGGGGCTTTGAGGATAACTATGAACCATTAAGCCAAGTAGATTACTCAGATATTCCTAATTTTTTAACTCCATCAATTGAAGGACATGCCGGTAAATTGTCTTTAGTGTCCATTAATAATAAATTAACTGCAATTTTGTCAGGAAGAGCACATTATTATGAAGGATACCCTATCCAAGACCTCGTAATTCCTATTAGAGCTTTTTCATTGCTTGGTGTAAAAAACCTTGTACTAACAAATGCAGCTGGTGGTATATCAGACAAATATGTTCCGGGAGATATAATTTCAATCACAGACCATATAAATTTAACCGGAGATAATCCATTAATTGGCAAGAACCTTGATACATTTGGTCCAAGATTTCCAGATATGTCTGAAGTTTATAGTAGAAATTTCTTAAAACTTGCCGAAAAGGTATCAGAAAATCATTTTGAATTTAAGACAGGTATCTATGCATGGTTCACGGGACCATCGTACGAAACGCCCGCAGAAGTTCAATATGCAAAAAATATTGGAGCTGACTTAGTTGGAATGTCAACTGTTCCAGAAGCAATAGTTGCCAAACATGCTGGTATGGAAATCAGTGCTTTTTCTCTCGTTACAAATCTTGCAGCAGGAATAAGTAAAGATCCACTAAACCATGAAGAAGTTGTTGAAATTGCTGATAAGTCAAAACAAAAACTACAAGGGTTTATGAAGGAATTTTTATCTGAATTAAATTCAGATAATTAAAAACATAAATTAATATATAGATATGAAAATTGCAGTTTGTGCTAAACAAATTCCTGATCCAGCAAATGAAGTTACCTACAGTAATGGAACAATTGAAAGGCCTGAAGAACAAGTCTTAGATGATACCGACAGATATGGAATTGAAGTTGCTCTCCAGTTAAAAGAAAAATTTGATGCAGAAGTCACAATAATTTCAATGGGACCATCTGGAACACAGAAAGGTCTTCAACAAGCACTTCAAATGGGAGCAGACAAAGCTGTATTTGTTGATGACGAATCCTTAAAGGGTGCGAACTCATTAATGACTGCAAATGTTCTTAGTGAATTAGCAAAGTCTCTGTCGGCAGACATTGTAATATTTGGCACTGAGTCCACAGATGGTTATTCTGGCACGGTTCCACAGCAAGTTTCAAGATATCTTGACTTAGAATGTATTTCATATGTAAAAGCAGTTGAAATTAATGATAACGTTACTTTAACTAGACAGACTGTAGAAGGCTCTGAAAAATTAAATATGCCTGAAAAATGTGTTATATCTGTAACTGCAGGTGGGGTTGAACCAAGATACCCAAACTTTAAAGATATTATGGCAGCTAAGTCCAAACCAATAGAACAGGTTTCAATCAGTGACTTAACCATTAACACAACTCAGAATCTTGAATTCATAGATATTGAAACAGTCGAAAATTCTAAATCCGGTGAGAAAATTATTGATGAAGGTGAAGCATATCAAGAAATTGTAAACAAATTGAAAGAATTAAAAGTAATATGAAAACTTTAATAATTGGTGAAATTATAAACGACAACCTAAGTTCTGGAACTTTGGAAATATTAGGCAAAGCAAAGTCCTTAGATTTAGATGTTCAAGTTGTAACTGTCGGTAGTGATGAAAATCCATCAATCGGTCTTGATCTTTGTAAACAAACCTATCTCAAAAGGCAAAATAATTCATTAAATTTATCAAAAGCTGCAACAAAAATTTCTGAAATAATTAAAAATGAGGAAATCAGTTTAATTCTTGGATCTTCAACATACATGTGCAGGGATTTAATTTCATTTTTGTCTGTAGATTTAAACAGTAGTCCAGTATCAAATGTTATTGATTTTGATGTCGCATCAGGAAATGTATCTACCGTCAATTCTATAAATGGTGGAGAAAGTTTATACAAAACAAAAATTAATTCAGATCAAGCACTATTACTAATAAGACCAAAAGCATTTGATCCTGTTGAGGTAAATTTTAATGACGATTTTGAAACTATTGACTTAGACGACAGCGATTTAGAAGTTTTTGATATATTTATTGAAGAAAAATCTGGTCCACAGCTTGAAGATTCTAAAGTTGTCATATCAGCTGGTAGAGGCATGGTCGACAAAGAGAATTTAGAATTAATTGAAACTTTAGCTTCAAAATTGAATGCAGCTATTGGTGGTACTAGAGCAATAGTTGACGCTGGTTGGATGCCCTATTCACAACAAGTAGGACAAACAGGAAAAACTGTAAAGCCAGATGTATATATTGCATGTGGAATTTCTGGAGCAACTCAGCATCAAGTTGGTATGAAAGATTCAAAATTTGTGATAGCTATTAATAAGGATGAGGAAGCTCCTATTTTTCAATTAGCAGATTTAGGCATAGTCGGTGACACGCTAAGTGTTATACCTAAATTGAACGACAATATTTAATCTTTAAACTGAATTTTATTATTGTACGGGAGCACATCGTCGAATTTATATTTTTCAAAACTGTCCTTGTGAACAACAATTACATCCTCAACACCAAACTCTGACATTCGCTGCCTGGAAACACCACAAGGAAATATTGCTTCTTCATCTGCATCAATACATGCTACAGCTAATATATCAATTTTTGTTTCACCCTCTGAAATGGCTTTGAGTACAGCTACATCCTCTCCACAAACAGTTGCTGGATAGGATACATTTTCTATATTGCAACCTGTATATACATTTCCTGAATCTGTAATAAGTGCTGCTCCAACTCTAAAATTTGAATATGGTGCATAAGCTTTTTTTGCAGTATCTCTAGCTAATTGAGCTAATTCTTGATCGTTCATGATTTGTTTATCAATTCTTCAAAATCTGCTTTAGTTTTTGTAAACACTCTTGATCCAGAGCCTGGCTCCATAGTGACCCCATATAAAACATCACCAGCATGCATAGTCTGCTGTTGGTGTGTAACAATAATATATTGAGCATCTCCCTTTACATGCTTTAATAAGTTAATCATTCTATGTAAATTAGCATCATCGAGTGCAGCTTCAACTTCATCAAGTATATAAAAAGGGCTTGGGAATGACTTAAATATAGAGAACAAGAATGCTATTGCAGCTAAAGATCTTTCCCCACCAGATAATAAACTTAATTTCTTAACCTTTTTGCCTTTAGGTTGTACCGAAATATCAATTCCAGTTTCTAAAATATTTTCTTTATCTGTGAATGACAAAGATCCTTTTCCTCCAGGGAACAAAGTTTCAAATATTTCAGAAAAATGTACTGAAATTGAATTAAATGAAGACTCAATTCTAAATGATATTTCATTTTCAATTTCTTTAATATGTGAATTCAATTCTTTTTTGGCTAAATTTAAGTCTTCTATGTTTCCTGTTATTTCTTCATGTCTTGAATTTAAGGTTTCAAAATCTTCTTTAGCTAAATAATTTACTGTACCTATATTTTCTAATTGAGTTTCATAATTTTTTATTTCATTTTCTAAAGTATGTTGAATCAATCCATCAGTTTGGACATTAAAAAGACTTTCGTCATTCAAACCATAAATATTTTTTAATGTAGAAAAATGAGATGATGTAGAAACTTGATTTTCAGATAGTTTAATTACTACTGCGGTTTTTTCCTCTTTTATATCAAAATAATTTTTATTTAACTGTTCAATTTCTGAATCGATTTTCTGAATTTTTTTATTAGTATTTCCATAC